>Ga0111541_10000455_pt1 | contig 13256 bp, 19 predicted proteins | sample Knorr_S7_td_DCM__FD_83039 | JGI IMG/M metagenome (GOLD analysis project Ga0111541, IMG submission 83039) | Marine microbial communities from Southern Atlantic Ocean transect - Knorr_S7_td_DCM_ad_131m_LV_B (version 2) (version 2) | ecosystem: Environmental > Aquatic > Marine > Oceanic | place...
AGGTGTAGTTACAGGTAAATCTTGTCTATTAGCAGCGAATGTTTGTTTAGGGATACATCCATCTTTCCTGTAATTATAATAACTATCACCAATATTCAACCACAATGTACCATCATCAGTCAATACATTTCTAACTTCTCTAAACACATTCACCATTTCGTTAACATATTCTTCTGGTGATTGTTCTTGTCCTATCTGCTCATCTTCTCCTCCATAATCTCTTAGTCCGTAATATGGTGGTGATGTTACACACATCCTCGCACTATTTGGTAAGAACGCTGATAATGTCTTACGACAATCTCCAAATAATATAGTATCTTTCATTTCTTAAATATACCTAATTGCCTTAATATGACTATAGTTAGAACAGTCCAGAAAATGATGTACCACATAATATAATATATTCATACAGTATTATACATTAAAAAAGAGGGTTTTGCAACCCTCTTTTTATTTAATTCTGGTCATTGTCCATTAAACTAATAATTCTGAACATACCCTCCTACAACTATTGTGGTCATCTTCGCAATCAATTAAACACTCAAAGTATTCGTCTATCTTATCATCTTGTGATGAATTATCGACACTATGTTTCCAGTGTGCCATTTGATTGAATGTGATTAAACTGTTGGACAATTAGACCTCCTTGTAAACATTAAACTCATAATATATGAGGTTTCAGTTCATCTTGTTACTCCTAATTGTACCTTTCGGTGACTACCATTATTTATAACATTTGTGATGAATTGAACACCTTAAGTTAATAAAAATAAATGCCTATTTGTTCTTATACCATACAAATAGACCTACAATAAATGCTATAATGAGTATTGGTAACCAGAACTCAACAACAATTAATACAGTTGCCAATAGTGGGATTAATAATAATAAATTACCAATCGCTGTAAAGTCTGGTGTATTCATGTGTCTAGGTGTTATATGATTAGTATAATCATAATCATTTGAAGACACTGATGAACCTTTATATAATACTCTTAAAACTGGAAGTCCATACGTTGATTCAGCAAGTAATCTTGCCTCATCTTCGTACATACAATCATCAACGATTACAGTCTTATTGTAACCATTATCACGTTGTAATAGGACTTCGTATGTATTCATAATTGATCTAATACATCATAGATAGCATCATCTTCAGTACCTAATACTGATGATACCCATTCATCCTCATTATCTTGACAGTTATCATACTTTTGATCGTAGTCAACTGTTAGTTTTTTGGTCATAACCAAATCCTCGATTGAGTAGTTGTCTTGTTTTTTCCTTCTCATTTAATAGTTTATTAAGAGAAGTTTTTAGTTTGATGAGTTCCTCATCATTGTATAGATGCGGTTGCTTAAGTGCCTTTCGGATGTACTTAATCTGCATCTTGTCGGAGAAGTATTTTCTCATATTGTTAATATACTACAGAATTGAGTGAAGTGTTGGTTTACTGTGACACTTCCTCAACTGGTTCCTTTAGAATAGTGCTAACTAAACTACCACTCTCTATTTTATATTTCAGTTGCCATTTATTAATATAAGTATCAATCGTTGGCATTTTTGGATATTGTTGTCTCTTTTGCCCTGAAATATAATCATCAATCATCATTAATGCAAATGCGATTGTATTAGTGGATTGTGAAGTTCTATTTAAATTATTATTAAATGTATGAGGATGTGATTTCATAGTAATCTCTTTCCATTTTTGAATAAACATTGAACAACAATCAATGCCTTTTCCTCTATTTTTTGAATCTACTGCATCATTTGATACATCAATTACAAACTCTTGTAATAGTTTAAGTGATTTTTCTCTTGCATCATCACCATGAAAATCTAATGAATAATACATGTATGACATAACATATACACATTTAAGTAAAGGATTGAGTGATATGATACTACCAAATTCATTAAGTGATATAACTTGATCTAACCAAACAAAACCTTTACCAATATCTTTCATCATTCTATTTGCTTCATTTGCAGATGATATTGCACCCTTAGTATATAATTGTGGGAATATCAATGCTGACGCATATTCAAGAGATGCAATACTTTGTACTTTATCAAAATTAGTTATTGTAAGTTCATTAATACGAGCAGCACCAAAGAACTTATCAGAACCATCTTTAACAGATTTGTTGTTATCAAACACATTAAATGCGTCTTGTAGTTCATCCCAAGTATATACCATATGCCAAGTTACTTGTAATGCTCTTGGTATTAGTTTACTTAGTTTCTCATCATCTGGACATACTCTAGCAAAGAACTCAGCAGTAGTATGACCGTCAGTCTTAAGTTTAGTACCCTTCTTAAATACTTGATTTGGATTAATAGGATTTACAATATCACATCCACACTCTACACCTTTTACCTCATAATGATCTTGATGAGGTCTCAACATCTTCTGTTGCCACTTTTTAGTCCTTGATTTCTTAAGATGATCTCTTTGATTAGGGAATGTTTCAAACTGAGTATAATAATCTTCTACTAATATTTCCTCTCTCTTTGCTGCACCTGGATCAAGTGCTATTATTTCATTAATGTTAGATGTCATAGTAAATTAGTTAAATCTATTGGTACTTGTTCGATTCTTTCATTAGATATTCTAACATATTCTGGTGATGTGTCAATACCTATGAAAGATCTATTTAATTTAATTGCTGCTACTCCAGTTGAACCTGAACCCATACAATTATCCAGTACAGTTTCACCTTCATTAGAGTATGTTTTAATTAACCACTCCATTAATGGTACTGGTTTCTGTGTTGGATGTACTTGTTGTTGTGCAGAGAAGTCTCTTGATATATTAAGAATTGATTTAGGATAACGTGTTCCTTTATTCTCAAACTCTTTGCGTGGTTTCATACCATAATTGTGGTCATTCTTCTTACCTACATAACCTTCTGGGTTCTTACTTACTCTTTTAAATGGTTCTCCTTTAGTCATTTGAGGATTATATGTACCACCAGCATTTTTATAGAATATTAATATATTCTCATGCACTTTCATTGGTCTCTTCTTTGCAAGACCTGGTGATCCACACTTATTCTTATTCCATATAATCTCATATCTAAACCAATCTATCTTAGAACATATTAATTGAGATGTGAACGGTTGAGAACCGAACAAACATATAATACCTTTAGGTTTAATTATCCTACCATATTGTTCCCACAATTTATTATAATCTAGGACTGAATCCCATTTAATAGATGTAGTACCGTATGGTGGATCACAACATATTAAATCAATAGATTCATCCTCTATTGATTTCATCACCTCTAAGCAATCTCCTTGATGTAGATTACAGTTTGTCTTCATAACCTTCCCACTTTGCTCTTTGTGCTTTAATACCTTTCTTTATACATTGTACCACGAAATCGTGTGCTTCGCTATGAGTACGTTGAACTGGTACAGTATTCTTAGACCAGTTAATTTGAAAAGGTAAGTTATTACCATTAGCAGTAATCTTAGCAAGTGCCTTAACTGAATTTAGATATACTTTCGTAGTTGATTTATCAACAACAAGTAAATAATAATCTCTATTATTATCTACATCCCTTGTGCCTTGCATAGCATTAAGAAATTGCTGACTTTTTGGATGCTTATTAATTTCATCAGCAGGTATTTGAGTGAAAGCATATAATATACCTGCAAAGGAACTGATATTATCTGATGCCTTTTTAGTGAAATCAGATGTTTTAATGTTAACGTAATATCCAAATATCTTTACATCCCACCAATAACGATCTTCACCATCAATGATATTCTCTTCACCAAATTTATCTTGAAGAAGTTTAATTATTATATCTTCATCATCTTGACTATTTCTACGACCATCCGTATTCAATGTACAAAGTACAATTTGTATTTGATTGAGGTAATGAACTGCCTCAACAAGTTTAGGTGGGAATTGTGTTTTCATAATAATATTATACATGAACCCCATGCAATGACATGAGGTCATGTGTCACTTAGTTAACTGCCATACCCTAAATGTAATTTCTGTATCATACCCTCAAGTTGATACCTCACTTCCTGATATGCTTCAGCAGTTAATAGTTTCTCTTTCTTTGCTTTAATTTCCAACTCCTTCATATATGATAAGAACGCATCCTTTAACAGTTGCTTCTCTCTATCATCCAATAGTATACATTCAGGTAGTTCAATGTCCATTGTTAATACTCCCTCTTTTCAGACATATAATAATCACCTAACGCTCCACTCATTAGAGTCTCACTAATATCACCATTAGGTGTATTAATGGTAGGTTCTACATGATTATTCTTCTTACCAAATGGTAATGGTGGAGTATGCGGATTAGGCATATTCTGTACCAATTCAATTACTTGATCTCTTATAGACATCAAATCATCTTTACATTCTTGATTAAATGCACATGATCTTAATTGGTGGTCAGGTTTATATAATGACTCTAACATTAGAGTCCTTGCCCTATCCCATTTTTCAGTTTCTTCCATTACGTTTGAGTTGTGTATTCTATTTCTACTCCATCAAGTGAAGCATCATCATATTCTATGTCAGCATTTATATCTTCATAGAATGTTTCAGGGAATAGACCATGAGATTGATTCGATACATCAACTCCTGGTATTTTATTCTTGTCTAAGTCCATTGTTGTTGATCCTCAAAGTCATGTTTAGGTTTGTTTTTATTCCTATAGTTGTCATAATTTCCTTCTCTAAATTCAGATCGATTTGTACCTCGTTGTCGCTTATCTCGTAGTGATTTACCTGGTGAGGAGTATCCTCGTTCAGCACCACCACGCCTATAAGTTTTACCCATTGTTCTTTAGAATAGTTTCATGGACTACAAATGTATGTATGCAGATTAGTCAGTTACAGACTGTGATCCTCGATACGGATTTACATATTCTTCCCTTAAAAAGGTAGGTTTAGTTGAGGTTTTACTACTATTATTTTGAATGACTTTTAATTCATCAAACGCAAATCCAGAACCTTTAAGGAAATCATCAAGGTAATCAACTACCTCAGCGATATAACATGATTCAAATGATTTAGTTGTAGTAGATCCATCATCATCAATGGATTGTAAATAAAATGAGGGCATCTTTCTGCTCTAATACTTCGCCAGTATAACAGAAAGTTACCCTCTTTGTCTACATGTGTGACAGTTTATTGTGCGGTTATCTTAATATATCCATCTCCTGTGTATGTATTGGCAGTATTACTTGTATTACCACCTGCCTGATTTGTTGTATTAGTACCAGAATTATATGATCCACCACCACCTCCACCAGTTGATCCAGAAGACCACTGACCAGCAGTATGACCACCAGTATATCCACCACCAGCACCAGGTCCAGAGAGTTGTCCTCCCCCACCTCCACCAAATCCACCATAGTTCCATCCATATCCAGAACCAGATCCACCATAGCAACAATTACCAGTTCCACCTACCATACCAGTATTATATCCTTGACCACCATAGGCAGTACAACAGTGTCCTCCACCATTTTGACCACCACTGAGGTATCCACCACCTCCTCCACCATGATAGTTTCCACTTGTGTTACCACCATATCCTGCTGATGCTTGACTTGCATCATAATAACAACCATATCTACCACCAATCTCACCAGATTGACCTTGAGCATGACCTGATGGTCTGCTACAACCCCATCCCCAGTTATTACTTGGTGATCCACCAGCACCACCAGCAACTAATAATAATTGATTTGCAGTACTATTCTTAACAAATGATCCTCCTCCACCTCCAGTCTCATTACCATGAGGAGAATAATATTGACCACCACCAACACCAACAACCATTTCTAATTGATCGCCTTTAGTTAGTGAGAATGTACCTGTAATCTTTGCACCCCAATAATCAGTATACCCATAACTCATATCCCTTCCACCTCTTGCTCCACCTGCCTCTATCTGATAATTACCGTCAGCAGGTACAGTCCAGAGTTGGTATCCTTGATAAGATCCTTGACTAAAGTTAGTTCCATCATTAAATGGTTCTCCACTATATGCTGAAGTCATTTGTCCTGAATTAGGACCATTTCTACTTCCTCTACTAACAATAGATTTAAATGTGAATGATGAAAACTCAAATAGTTGTCCACCTTCACCACCTCCAAATGGTGTTATCCATCCCGCCTCAACTTCATCCTCATTATCACCAGGTTCTCCAGGATCAAAATATATCTGTATCTCATTAAGATCGGTATTCCAACCAATTAATCCATTCGTTAAACCTGTTGTTGGTATTGTTGAGTCACTCCATGTAGGTAATACATCAACTGCTCTACCTACTGCTATCCATGCACTACCTGACCATACTACTAAGGATTCAATATCTTGATCGTATATTAATGCACCAGCATGTGATCCAGTCATACCACTTGGTCGATTAGCAGTAGTAACTGAAGGAACTTTAATTCCCTTAGCACCAGTTACAGTACCACTTACATTAATGGTTGTTGCTGATAGGAGTCTGGATGAAAATTCTGACATGGGTTTATACTATTCCTCCTTTGTATTTATTGGTTATCAGTATTAGTTGATGGGAATTCTCGACCTTGACCCCAAAGGATTCTTACTGCACCAATACCACCATAAGATCCATATGAGTCGTTTGATCCAGCACCACCACCATAATTACCACCTGGAACATCTGGGTTACCACTAGAGTTTCCTTGACCATCACTACCACCAGATCCACCACGACCAGCACCACCGTTACCAGTATCACCTCTACTACCATTACTACCTTGACCGAGGATGCCTACACCTCCTCCACCTCCACCGTAGATTTCATTATTACCTATATTTGTACGACCACCTCCACCGCCACCACCTGCTCCATTGGTTGCGTTGTCTGAATTATAATCTCCTCCTCTACCACCATTTCCTGTATATCCAGCAGCACCACCAGCACCACAAGATTGTCCTGTATCACTTAAACTACTTCTATTACCATCTCCACCATCTCCACCATATCCTCCACCTTGAGCAGATCCACCAGATCCACCATATCCTCCACCTTGACCACCGTAACCTGGTCTACTAGCAGAACCATTTCTATCTCTACCAGTTCCACCTCCACCTCCACCATACACAGTGTTAGCGTCTATAAAATATGAAGTTCCACCATTACCAGCATAATTTCCTGAAGATGCTGGTGTTCCTTTTGCTCCAACAACTACAGTATAACTCTCACCTGGTGTTACTGGTATACCATTTGCCCATCCTAAACCAGCACCACCACCTGCACCTTGTTCATCTGTAGTTGAACCACCTCCACCACCAACACAAACAGCACATACATCATATACATTATCAGGACATGTCCATGAGAATGTTCCTGCGGATGTCCATTGTTCCTGACCTACGTCAGTTGTTGTTCCAGAACCAGCACCGCTTCCTTGAGGAGATGCTATTGGTATCCATGCCTCACCATCATATACTTCTATAGCAAGTAAGGTTTCATTAATCCTTATCATCCCAACTTGAGGATTTGTTGGTCGTTGTCCTGTTGTACCAGATGGTAAACATAACTGACCCATTGACCCCATCTTAAACTCACCAAATACATTAAGATGATCTTGACCATCCATCCGAATTTCCATATCCGAAAATTCAGGTCCGTATAATTCCTCGAATCTAATAATGCTCATGTTACTGCACCACCAACATTGAAGGTTTTCCTTGGGCGTTCCCTTTACTACCAGTCCCTTCTATGTACCACTGGTTACTCTGTCCTGATCCATCTTGCCAGTCATCATAACCATTATTACTGGTATCACACCATGACATAGTTTCATAGCAAGGATTGTAATTATTATGTTGCCATGTACCAATATACAATGGATAATTCTGAGAAGAACCGCTAGTTCCATTTACTCTTGGAGTACTACTATTTCGATCATACATAACACCCCAACCTTCACAGTCATAGTTACCACTATATTGACCATACTCATGTCTTCTATTCATGGTAGAACCACCCCATGTCAATGATTGTCCTGTACTATTAAATGTTTGCGACCATGCTTGCGTTCCTGAAGGAATAGTTTTACTGCTACTAAATGAACTATACCAGTATATTATTGGATTACCTAACCAGTTATTTGTACTAGGAGATGACATACTAGAATTCTCATAACAGAAATGCATTACCTTTGTATAAGGTACATTAGTCATATCACAACTGAAACTATATTCAGGTTTTAATCCAGATTCACCTACACCATTATCTCCTCCAACATAGGGACTATATGCTGTTGGTCTTGGTTGATGTCCTTGATTTGGATATTTTGATGCGTCATGGTTTGCAATAACCATCCATCCTCCACCACCTCCCCAACTTGAGGAGAGTATACAATAAAAGACTCTTGCTGTTCCAGAACCACCATTGATATAATAGTATCCACTGGTACGACCACCTGCATCATATATCTCTTTAGCATTGACGGCAGGATTTGCAGCAGTACCTAATGTACCAGCACCACCACCTGATCCACCACCACCTGAATCATCTTCTTCCTCTTCTGGTATTGATGTATTATATAACTGCCAATCAGTACCATCATAAAATTCTAAACCTATTGTGCTACCTGTCTCTGCATCAGTGTCAGTATTCCATCTGAGATATCCTGCATATGCAGGACTTGGACGTTGTGCTGTAGTTCCTGTTGGTAACTGTAATGCTTGTGACGTACAATGAGTTAGATCTACAATACCATCTACCTCTAATGTATGACCAGCACTAACACTAACTTGTCCTAATGTAGCACCAATACCTGATATTTTGTGAGTGGTAACTTTAGCCATCAGTTAATCTTTGTTTTCAACTTGTGCTTGAACTTCAGCAGTCTTATCGCCTTCAGGATATTCTACTACCCCAGTAGTTTCTTCAAGACCTTCATTCACTTCTCTATTGAGTTGTGCTGCTGCATGAACACCAGTTTCAATATCTTTAGTGATTAGCATGTCTGCTTCAAGAAGATGCAGTTGTTTAACATGATCTTCTGCTTTAGATAGTTGTAACTTTAATTCAGCAATAGTTGAATTAAGTTTATTAATTTTTTCTGTTATTTCAGTAGGTGTCATATCAATAATATATCCTCTTTGTATTTATCACCATTTGTCAATGGGACATTTAGCATCTTTCATTCTTGTCTTGACTTTCATAAAACACCCACACTTTTTACATTGTGCAGTCATCTTAATGAAACTAGGACATTCCTTACAGATTGCCATTCTTTTTTGTACTAATCCTTCATTTGAAAATGGATTGTAATTTTCATTACCTCTCCATTTCAGACCATTATTAAATTGAATTACCATACATAAACTCCATAATTTATTGTTTAGTTATTTTAATATATCCTGCACCAGCATATGTGCCACCATCAGATCCTGAGTTACCACCTGCTTGGTTATTAGTAGAAGATCCTTGGTTATATGATCCACCACCTCCACCATGAGTAGAACCTGAAGACCACTGACCAGCAGTATGACCACCAGTCCAACCTCCTCCAGCACCTGGTCCAGAGAGTTGACCACCGCCACCTCCTCCGAATCCTCCATAATTATATCCTTCACCAGAACCAGAACTACCATAACAGCAGTTACCAGTTCCACCTACCATACCGTTATTATATCCCTGACCACCGTACGCTGTACAGCAATGTCCTCCTCCATTCTGACCACCAGTATAATATCCTCCACCGCCACCGCCATGATATCCACCTTGAGTATTTCCACCATATCCAGCAGTTGCTTGAGATGGGTCATAATAACAACCATAACGACCACCATACTCACCAGATTGTCCTTGTCCAGTTGATGTACTTCTACCACAAGACCATCCATGAGTATTAGAAGCACTACCTCCTCCACCACCAGCAATAAGCAATGGAGAACTTGCTGACTTATTAACAACAATGATCCTCCACCTCCTCCTGCTTCATTACCATGAGGAGAATAATATTGACCACCACCAACACCAACAACCATAGAGAGTTCAGTTCCCTTAGTTAAAGTAAACTGACCACTAATTTTAGCACCCCATAGGTTTGTCATACCGTAGTTTAAATCTCTACCACCTTTTGCTCCACCTGCTTCAATAGTATAAGTTCCATCTTCAGGTACTGTCCATACTTGATAACCCTGATAATCTCCTTGCTTAAAATTAGTACCATCATTCCATGTTTCGCCACTATATGCTGAAGTCATCTGTGAAGAGTTTGGACCATTTCTACTTCCTCTACTTACAATAGAAAGGAAAGTAAATGATGAGAACTCAAATAGACCACTAGCACCCTCAGCAGCATTAGAACCAAATGTTACCCAATCACTTCCGTTAAAAATTTCTGCTTGTCCTGTTGTTATATTAAAACCAAATTGTCCTGTAGATGGTGACGTTGGTCTTCCTTCTTCTCCTGACCACGTTCTCATGTTACCAGCACCAAGACTCAACCAAGAACTACCTTTCCACAACTCAACATCCTGTCCAGTTGTATTATAAATTATCACTCCTGGATCAGCACTAGCAGGTTTTCCAGCATCCGCATAATTTGGTGCTTTCAAAGCGGTATTAGCGGATACCATCCCTGTTGCTTGTACGTTCGCTGCTGTAACGGTATCTACGTTGAGATTACTCATAACTCCATCTATTACCTATCATTATATATTTATAATTTTAAACAGACTTAAGTGTTACTTTAACATATCCCCATCCAGTTCCTCCACCTGTAGATCCAGTATTTAATCCTATATTTGATGACGATCCTGCATACTTGGGGTTACCAGTCCACATATAGGAACCGCCACCGCCTCCACCCCAACCATTACCTCCGTCACAACCAGAAGCACCGCCAGAGTATCCTCCACCACCGCCTCCACCGTTGTCACCACCTTGACCACCGCCACCCATACCAAATCCACCTCTTGAGGTTGCTCTCTTACCCCTAAAGTTTTGACCATTATTTCCACCATCATTACCAGTATTACCATAATTATTCCAACCACCACCTGCACCACCATTACCATAAGCATCTCCACCAGTTCCACCAGATGATCCACCAGATGTTCCACAATTTCCTACAGATCCACCAGACTGACTACTTGAAGAATTATATCCATCACTACTATTATATCCTGCACCTCCTCCTCCACCTGCTGCCATAAGAGGGTATTGGTCATTTCTATTTTCAAATACAAATGATCCTCCTCCACCACCACCGTTCTGATTGTTAGCACCTTGCTGACCTACAACGATCATTATATTATCACTCTTATTTAAAGTAAACGATGCCTTATTCGTATATCCATATCCAGGTTGTCTATTACCACCATAACCCTGAGAGACACCTCCTCTTGCTCCAGCAACTTCAAACTCCCATACACCAGTTCCAGGCACAGTCCATTGCAACACACCATCATATGATGGTGTACTTAAGTATTCATTTACCCAATCCTGACCGCTATAAGGATTCTGATTTCTTAACTGACTAATAGAATATGCTGTGTGAGTATCATTTTGACTACCTCCTCTACCACCAGAAGTGAAAGTAAAACTTGCATTTACTTCCCAAGAATATAAGAAATCACCTGCTCCTTCTTCTCCATCACCAGCACTACTTACAATATATCCCCAACCTCCTTTACCACCATGCTTCCAATATTCTAACTTACCTGTTCTAATATTCATAAAAACAGACCCATAAACAGGGTCTTGTGGTCTAGCATAGACATTCTGTTCTGGATCACCACCAGGAAGAGGTAAATATGATTGATTCTGTAACCTTAAATCACTTTCTAACTTTAAGGCACTATCATTAGCTAAATTAATTTTAAAATTAGGAGAATTACCCTGTAATGCTGCTACTTTGAGTTCGCTTGTCATTTAGATTACACTCCATGCTGCTCCATTTTCAATAGTAACTGTATAACCATTTGCAATAGTTACTGGACCAGCAGTAAATCCATTTGTAAATTTAGCATCATTATTTGCTGTTGGACCTACAGTAATATTTTCTGAAATTATATTATGATTAGTTCTTATAACACTCTCTTCTCCTAATGCAGGACCACCACCTGCAACTGGAGCCCATCCAGCAGCACCAGTACCATCATCGTTAACATATATCTCTGCGTTATCTATCTCACTATTATATCTCAAAGTACCAGCAACAACACCAACAGGTCTTTGTGCTATATTACCAGAAGGTAATCTGAAAACACTATTGGTGTTTAAAAAACTAAGCGTGGTGATAATTGCTTCTGTGGAAGTCGATATCTGATTTCCACTAATTCTTGAAACTGCCATAAGATGTCTCCAACTCCTGTACTATTTAGATAGGTAATTCTAAAACATGAACTGTATCTGTATTCAATGGTGCATCACCTGAACTGAATACAATATTTGCACCAAGAGAATCAACAGTATAGTTTGTACCTGCTATCTGTGCTACACCATTCAAGAATACTAATATTGAGTCATCAGTATGTTGTATACCTGCTTGATAAGTTGTAAGTGCAAATGTTAATGTTGATCCATCACCAGTATATGATCTAGTAATATACTTATCAGATGCAACACCACCTCGACCAGTTACAACTAAGTCACCATCAATCTTAGCACTACCTAAAACATCAACCCTAAAATCAGCAGTTGCTGTCTTACCAATACCAATGTTTTGAGTATTACTAAAGGTAGAAATATCTATAATACCAGTATCAGTTAGACCAAACTCTCTCCACTCTTGAGAATAACGAATCCATCCAAGAGATTTACCTGGAGTCCAGTTAATATTATAAACCAAATCACCATCAGCAGGAGTATCATATCCTGTTATGTTAGAGAAGTCTGGTTGTCCAGTTGCTAGCTCTGGTGCTAGTAGAGTCTGCTTAATAACTGTACCATCTTGGTTGAAGTATGAAATCTTCTTAGCAGATAAGTTATCAGTAAACGTTGTCTGTCCTTGGAATGTAACAGGACCAGCGAATATAGATTCTAACTGGTTAGATGCTCCACCAATTACAGTTATCTTATCAGTTATAACCAACTCAGAGAATGTTTCAATAGTAGTATTCTCTTCACCAACAACATTTAACTGTGCAATATCTTCGTTAGTGATCTGACCAGTAACAGGGTTAATAACCTGGTTACCAATGAATAGGTCACCATTAGAGTTAAGACCAGAATAGAAAGCAACTCCTGCTTCTTCTTTAATACTCTGAGAGAAC
>Ga0111541_10000459_pt1 | contig 13204 bp, 18 predicted proteins | sample Knorr_S7_td_DCM__FD_83039 | JGI IMG/M metagenome (GOLD analysis project Ga0111541, IMG submission 83039) | Marine microbial communities from Southern Atlantic Ocean transect - Knorr_S7_td_DCM_ad_131m_LV_B (version 2) (version 2) | ecosystem: Environmental > Aquatic > Marine > Oceanic | place...
CCAATTTGGATTGCAACTATCGAAAAGACAGAAGCACCTATTGAGACATTAAAATTAAAAAAATCTGAATATTTAGTAATTAGTACTTTAGTGACATTGACTATATTTTTTGGCCTTGTTCCTAGCTCTTTGATAAATATTTCAAGATGGATAGTACGGAGTTATTTATGAACTTAATTTTCACAAATAGTCCACCAGTTTTTCACCACCAAGGTGGATGGGATGAAATGCTAATGTTTTTAATTCCAGCTCTTTTACTTACATGGCTAAGAAAAAAACAAAATTCCGATGATGTCGAAAATGACTAACACCTATATAATTAAATTATGATCGAAATTAAAAACCTAACAATGAAATACAAAAATGGTAAAGGTGTTTCAGATATTAGTATTTCTGTTGATAATGGTGAAGTAAAAGGTTTACTTGGTCCTAATGGTGCAGGAAAATCAACGACGATGAGAAGTTTAATGGGTTTTTTGAAACCCTCAGAAGGCTCTCTTTCAGTAGAGGAAATTAACACAATCGAAAATCCTGTTGAAGCAAAAAAAATAATTGGATATTTACCTGGAGATCCACAACTACCACAAAATCTTAGTCCTAAATCATTGTTTAAACTTGGTGCTGATATGAGAGGTCAAACTACTGAATATGCAATGGAATTAGCAGAGAAGTTCGAACTTGAAGTAGATCAATCTTTAAAAGAATTATCTAAAGGAAACAGACAAAAAGTTGCGATAATATTGGCTGTTCAGCATAAACCGAAGGCTTTAATTTTGGATGAGCCAACTTCTGGTTTAGACCCTTTCCACCAAAGGTCATTTTTTGAAATAATTGAAGAATTTTCTAATAATGGAGCATCTATACTTTTGTCATCCCATATAATCTCAGAAGTTGAAAAAGTTGCAAAGTCAATGGCGGTTTTGAGAGATGGAGCCAAAGTTTATGATGAAACTTATGAAACATTTTCAAATAAGGCACAAGAAGATGGAAAAGATTTAGAAGATGCTTTCTTTTCGTTTTATGACAGAAAGGAATCAAATGCTTAATTATCTTAAATATATGATCACTGTACCAAGAAAATTCATCTTAAATTGGGCAATATCAGGAGGAGTGTATCTATTGATACTTCCATTAGCTTTTGCAAATTCAAGCGTAGAGAGTCTCCTTATAGATACACAAAGAGAAGCTTTTAGAGGCATGTCTGAGAATGATACAGTTATGAATTTGCTGGGAATACAAGACTGGGATAATGTTTTTACGCTAGAAGGAATGGTAACAACTTATTTTCTAGTTCCATTCGTACCACTTTTAATTGGTACAGCTACGATCATACTTTTAAATAAACTAGGTTCAAAAGCTGAAGAAGATGGAACGTTTGAATTTGTTGCATCATTACCAATGACAAGATCAACTGTTTATTTATCACAAGCAATTCTTACAGTCCTCTTTGGTTTATTTGTTACTTTTGCATGGACAAACATAATGTTTATTCCAATAGCAACCATGGAACTTAGCCAGACACTTGATTACGCACCTTTAATGAAAGCAACATTACAAGCTGCATTAGCTGGTGTTAGTTTTGGAGCATTAGGATTTGCTCTTGGAACGTTTACAGGCAAGTCCTCTATGGCATGGGCTTTTGGAGGTGGCTTAATGGCATTTGAATATTTAACAAATTCATTAGCTGGGACAAATGATTTCTTTCAATGGTTTGATGACAATCTCTCATCGTTTGGAGCATACGGAAATCCTTATCAAGATGGTTTAATTGGTGAAGATATATTTCTTGTAATTGGAAAAACTTTAATATTTTTGGCAATTGGATTTATTGGATTTAGAAATAGGTCTTTAAATCTTCGATAAATTTTTACATACTAAACTTCCAATAGCTTAAAATTAAAACATGCCTATTTATTCAAGAACAATTACTGTGAAAGGAGATATTGAGTCTGCTTTTAATTTTGTTGCTGATTTTAGAAATCTTGAACAATGGGACACAAATAGTACAGCTGAGCTCATTACAAATGAGCCAATTAGAGAAGGATCCGTATTCAAAGCAAAAACATCTTTTAATGATAGAGAAATGATTATTAATTACGAGGTAATTGAATGGGGTGCGCCATTAAGAGCTTCACTAAAAGCAGATACTAAAAACTTTACCTTAATTGATACAATATTTTTATCTGCAAACTCAAGAGGTACTGAACTAACTTATACTGTAGACGTTAAATATAAGGGTATATTTATGATTGTTGGATTATTTTTTGGTCCATTATGGACAAAGTTAATGAATACACAAATCAAAAATCTTGAGGCAGTTCTTGGTCCGGCCTAAATTACTTTTTTTATTAGTATTTCTACTTACAATAACCTGTCAACCAAGCGAAAATATGTATATGAGTGGTGAGATTAATGAATTTCCTTCAATCGAAGGAAATAACTTAAATAAAGAAAAAAAAGTTGTACCAGACGATTTTGTGGATAAAGATCTAATAATTATTGTTGCCTTTCAACAATGGCACCAAGGCTTAGTAGATCAATCAATTAATCTTCTTGAAAATAATGAAATGGATTTAACTCACAACATTATTGAAGTTCCAACAATTAGAAAAACAAATAAGTTAAACGAAATATATTTAGATGGTGTAATGAGAGCTGGCATTAGAGACGATAGAATTAGAAATCGGACGATAACTGCTTATTTAAACAAAGAAGAATTTAAGGAAGATCTTGATATACCAAATGAAGAAACAATTTATTGGTTTTTAATAGAAGAGGGAACTAGCAAAATTTTGATCCAAGGTGAAGGGATTATTACTGAGAAAGAATTAGAACTAATTCAATCTTATTAAATATTAGTCGTTGCCAGGTAAACAACTACTAAAGCACTTAATAACATTACCCCATTCAACATACCTCTTAATGCAGAACTTAATTTTGAAGCAAAACTATGTAGCCCTATAACTATTCCCGCAAAAATAAGAACTAGTAGTTCTGTTCCCCACGTTGACACATCATTATCAATGATAAGAAAAATTCCAACACCACTTAATAGAGACAAAGAATAAGAGCTCCAAGAAAGAGTACTAAATGTTTTTCTTAAGGTATTAGTTGTATTTTTTGTTGGATCAATTTTGTATAATTTTGGCGCAAACATTGCCCACATTACCATTGACCCCAACCATATTGAGAGTCCAAGCATGTGAGAAAATTTTAAAATATTTTCCATATTTATATCATACAAAAGGATAAAGATATAAATAAATAGGTAATATAAAAATATGGCAAAACTTTATTTTTATTATGCAGCAATGAATGCTGGAAAAAGTACTAACCTTCTTCAATCAGCTCATAACTACGAAGAAAGAAACATGAAAACATTAATTTTTACACCTAAATTAGATGATCGATTTGGTGAAGGAAAAGTTACTTCAAGAATTGGTCTTGAGAGAGACGTTGAGAGATTTGAGGGTGAGGATGATTTATATGTTTGGACCGCACACGAACATCAAAGAGATAAGGTTTCTTGTATTTTAGTTGATGAAGCCCAGTTCTTAACACCTAAACAAGTTTTACAGTTATCACTTGTAGTTGATAAGTTGAAAATACCTGTTCTTTGTTATGGATTGAGAACTGATTTTAGAGGAGAGCCATTTCCAGGTAGTATCTATCTTCTTGGGTGGGCAGATGAATTGATCGAACTCAAAACTATTTGTAAATCTGGTAAGAAAGCAACTTTTAATGCACGTCTTGATGAAAATGGAAATAGAGTAACTGAAGGTGATCAAATTTCTATTGGGTTAAACTATGAGGCACAGGCAAGAGATGTTTTTGAATTAGACAAAGTTTCACCAATAGATTACCAAATTCCAGAAGCGAATTAAATTTAATTTTGTTCTAATGGGGGCTCTGGTCTCGTAGCTAACCATACACAAAGGGCAATACCAAAAGATCCAAATATTAAGTCTCCAACTAGTGAAAACACTAAAAATATAGTTAAAACAAAAGTAGGAATTATCATCAAAATAGCTAGCTTTTTAGCTCTTCTTGATAGCCCCCTATATGTCTTCCAATTCAATATCATTGGACCAAAAAGTCTGTGATTTTCAAGCCATATAGTAAATCTGTCAGAACATTTTGAGAATGCCCATGCTGCAATAAGAATAAAAACAGTTGTTGGAAGGCCAGGTATTAAAATCCCCACATAACCCAAAGATAAAGACAAAATTCCTAAAGTGAAAAAGAAAGGTTTGTGAATTTTCAAGAAAACTTTTGGAAAGAACCTATAGATAATTAGTAATCCAAATATGCCTGCACCAATATACAGAAATAAATTTCTTGGTAATTGTTGTAAAAAATCTTGCATATTTAATTATTCAATATTTATAAAATAATCATAAATTATTTCAGCTTACAAAAACTCTTTTTGCAATAAATTGATCAATTCCAAAGTAATCACTCTTATTAGTACTGATCGTAATTGAATAATCTCCAGCATCTGCAACTATAATTTCTGTTCCTGGCAACATTTCATGTGTTTGAAGGAAGTCAATCATCGATGCATCTTTTTTTAATTCCTCAGTAATTTTTTCAATCGAATATTTTTTATTTGATTCAACGTTTAACAAATTATACATTTTTTTCTCTTGATAATTTGAATATGGAATAGGATTGCCAAATGGACCAGTATTTGGATATCCTAAAAGTTTAAGCATAGCTTTTTCAGTAACTGGACTAAGAACATTCTCCCAACGAGATGTCTCTTCATAAACTTGATCCCAGGGTAGGTTAAGAATCTCAGAAAGGAATCTTTCAGTAATCCTGTGTCTTCTAGATATGCATTTTGCTAGACACAAACCAGTTTCTGTGAGTTTTAAGTTTTCATTCATTTCAATAAGACCACTGTTTTGCATACGTCCAACTACCTGTGAAACATTCGCTCTGCTGACGCCAATCCATTCTGCAACACGTGTTTGCTTAATTTCAATACCAACTTCTTGTAAATGAAATATTGCCTCTGCATGGGTGTAAAAAGCTTTTGGGAATTTTTCTATCTCATCATGTGTCAATATAAGATCTTCGCTTAAAGTATTTGGAGAATTTAATTCGTCTATCTGCATTATATTGATATGTTAACAGGTATTAACAATTTAGCTATTTTGATTGTTTTTTAAAATATTGGACAACCGACTACAGCCGTTAAAGCAATAAATGCCAGCCATATTAGCGGTTCAAACTTTGTTATAATTTTTGGATTATCTTCAAGTTCTTTTATATTGTTATCCATTTCTTTTATATTAACATTCCTGTAAAATAAATATTATGGCATGTCCATTTGCATATTTATTAGTAGCCTTCATGTGGGTAGTTCGTAATGGTGGAAAAATTTTCCCACGTGCATTAATTAAGCAGTTTTCAAAGCTTTAATTTCAAACTTTTTCGCATCTTCAACAATTGAAATAAGCAGTTCAACAGTCTCATTCGACTCGTTTAAGCATGGTATATAAGTCATTTTTTCTCCTCCTGCATCCATAAATGTTTTCCTTCCCCTGATATCAATCTCCTCTAAGGTTTCTAAACAGTCTGAAATGAATGATGGACACAAAATACCTATTGATTTTGCACCTTCAGCAGGTAGTCTCTCAAGCCTCTTATCTGTAAAAGGAGTTAACCATCCTGGACCAATTCTAGATTGATAGGCTATTTCCCATTCAGAAGATTTTAATCCTAATTCTTTTGCAATCAAGATTGATGATTGAACTGTATGTGCTTTGTAACAATCAGCTGAACCAAGACTTTCAACTTCGCAACAATCATTATTTTCAAAACAGTGTGCTCCCGTTAGATCTGTTTTTTTTGCTTGTCGTTTAGGTATTCCGTGATAGCTAAAGATTAATTTATCAAAATTATGTTCTAATATATATTTTCGAACACCTTTAGATATAGCTTTTATATATTTTTCATCTTTGTAAAACGGTTCAATAAATTTTAGTTCTACTTCTGGATGAATTTCTTTAGCAAGCCTTTCTACCTCAACTTTTGTTGTTATTGTAGTTGCCATAGCGTTGTGTGGATATAAAGGGACAACATAAACCCTCTTAAATCCCTTTAATTTCAGATTATGTAACGCTAAGTCAATACCTGGATCCTCATATCGCATAGCAATTTCTACATGCCACCCAGTTTTCTTTATTAGTTTATCCTTAATGTTCAAAGTTGAAATAATTAAAGGAGACCCTGATTTTGTCCAAATTTGTTGATAAGCATGAAGGGTTTGTTTTGGTCTAAATGGAAGAATGAATAACCTTAAAATTAATTGTTGTAAAAATTTCGGAATGTCAACAACATAATCATCAGAAAGAAACACATTTAAATACTCTCTTACACTTTTTTTATCAAGATTTTTAGGAGATCCTAAATTTACAAGTAGTATTGCTTCATTTGATTTCATATTTAACTATTTAATTGTAACTTTTAATTAAGGAAACCAATAATTGAGAATGCAAAAAAAAATTTATAAAAATAATTAACGTTAACTTAAAATGTTAACTACTATTAACATTATATATAAGCTATAAAAGGTAAAAAATGAACAAAAAATTTATTGTTTTGATTTCTGTAATGCTTATGGTTTTTGCGGCATGTGCTTCCGAAGGTGAGCAAGGTGCACAAGGACCAGCAGGTGAAGCAGGTCCAGCAGGTCCTGCAGGTGAAGTTTCACAAGAAGCTATTGATGCTGCTGTTGAAGCAGCCTTAGCTGAGCCTGAAGCAGAAGTTGGAGGAACGCTTGTTATTTATAGTGGAAGAAAAGAAAGTCTAGTTGCAGATGTAATTGCAGCTTTTGAAGCTTCTTCTGGTGTAGATGTTGAGGTTAGATATGCTAAAAGCGCTGCCTTAGCAGGAACACTAGAGCTTGAAGGTGCAATTAGCCCAGCTGACGTATTTTTCTCACAAGATCCAGTAAGTCTTGGCGTAGTAGCTAAAGCAGGTTTATTTGATAGATTACCAGCTGACTTACTTGACAATGTTCCATCATGGGCTGTTGATAGAAATGGTTTTTGGGTTGGTACATCAGGAAGGTCACGATCATTGGTCATTGACACAAGAGATGTAACTGAAGCAGAATTACCAGGTGATATCTATGGTCTAGCAGATGAAAAGTTTAGAAATAGATTAGGACTTGCACCAACTAACTCATCATTCATTGCAATGATTGCTTGCATGATTGAGTCTGATGGTGAAGAAAAAGTTCTAGAGTGGTTAACTGCTATCAATGGTCTTGGATACGGAGAGTATCCAAAGAACTCCCCACAAGTTGCTGCGGCAGATGCTGGCGAGTTAGACATTGGAATGATTAATCACTATTACACATTAAGAGTACTTGCCGAGAATGGCGATAGTCCTGTTAAAAATGTGTATTTAGATGGTGGTTGTGGCGCTATGGTTATGCCAGCTGGTGCAGGTGTTTTGTCAACTAGTCAAAATAAACCAGCTGCTCTAGCATTTATTGAATTTTTACATTCTACAAGTGCACAAGAGCATTTTACTAATACTGTTTATGAGTTCCCTCTCGTTGCCGGTATAACACCAAACGCATTACTTCCAGACATTAATAGTTTGAATTCTCCATCGAATTTGAACTGGTCTGCGTTAGCACTTTGGCAGGAAAAAGCTGTTGAATTGATTGCGCAAGCAGGTTTCTAGTCAGTCATTAAATTAACTAGTAAGCTCGAAACCGAATAGAATTCTGGCCAGGGGTTTCTCTGGCCAGAATTTTTCTTTTAATAAGTCAAAATCAAAGATATCCTTAGTATTGTGAAGATCCCAAAAAGTTTAATTTCGATAAATTCATTTATATTAATTACTTTTCTAATGCCTGTTATTTATATGCTTTGGCGATTTGTTAATTTTTCAAGATCACTATCAAGTTTCTTTCAATCGTGGGATGTTTTTGGATTACTTTTTAATACAATTTCAGTATTTATTGCAGTTGTAATTTCAAGTCTTATTGTTGGTTTATTGATATCGATTGTGACAGTTAGGTTCGAGTTTGCAGGGTCAAAAATTTTATTTACTCTATGTGCGTTACCATTAGTAATTCCCTCATATATAGGTGCATTAACTTATATTTCTGCATTCTCTCCAAAAGGGTTATTTGTACAACTTTTTAATAGTCTCGGATTAGAAGAAATAGCAGGTATTGATGGATTTTTAGGTAGTTGGCTAGTTCTAACTTTATTCACATATCCATATGTTCAACTAATTTGTAGTAGCGCACTGAGAAATCTTGACTCAACAGTTGAAGATGCTGCTAGATCACTGGGAGTGAGTCAGCTTAAAGTCTATACAAATGTTGTAATACCTAGGTTAAAGAAACCAATAATATACTCAGGTCTGTTAGTAGGCCTCTATGTCATATCTGATTTTGGCGCTGTTTCTTTGATGAGATATTCAACAGTAACAAAAGCAATATATGCATATTACGAATTTAGTATTCTAGGTGATCCTGTTATTTTTTACTCAAGTCTTCTCATTGTATTGGCCTTGATTATAAGTTTTGTTCAAAGAGGTTCTGCAACCTCTAGATCTGCGAAAGTATCAGGAACACCAAGAGTTCCAAAAAAAATAAAATTAGAGCGCAGTGGAAAAATGCTTACATATAGTTTTCTTGGCTTTGTAATTTTTCTTGGGCTAATTATTCCAATATCTGTATTAAGTTTTTGGTTATTGCGTGGAATTTATTACGGAAATGACGTCAGCTCATCGTTGCCCGGAATATTTGGTTCATTTTCTGCGGCGATAGTAACTTCCATATTTGCCATCATTATCTCAATGCCAATCGTGATATTGATTTCTCAATATAAATCAAAATTTGGTGACATTCTTGAAAAGTTAATGTTATCACTTTATGGGTTACCACATATTGCTGTTGGTGTTTCAATACTGTTTATTTCTGTAAAAATATTTCCAGGTATATATCAAAGTTTTTTTGCACTGGTTGTTTCGTATTTAATTGTATTTCTTCCACAAGCGATAGGAGGTGGCCAAGCTTCAATGGAACAAGTAAAGTCGACATATATTGAGGCAAGTCTTGGCCTTGGTTTGTCTAAAGTTGAAACTTTTCAAAAGATTACATTTCCATTAATTTATAGAGGATTATTTGCTGGTGGCGCACTGGTATTTCTCTCTACAATGAAAGAGCTTCCACAAACTTTGTTATTAAGACCAACAGAATTTAATACAATGGCTGTTGATGTATGGTCTTTTGCTTCAGAAGCACTCTTTACACAAGCTGCATTTTCTGCCTTTATATTGTTGGCAATAAGCGCAATCCCTACTTATATATTAAGTACAAGGAATTTAACAGTTTAAATATGGTATTCGATAATTTAATTATAAGAGCAAGGTCACTTTCAAAATCTTATGGTAGTGAAGATGTTTTGACGGACTTCAATATTGACATTTGGTACGGTTCAATATTTGGAATTTTAGGTGTCTCTGGTTCTGGTAAAACAACAGCATTAAGGCTTCTAGCTGGTTTTGAAAACCCAGATCAAGGAACAATCGAAATGCATAACAAAGTCATATTTGATGAGAAAACAAATGTACCACCTGAAAAAAGAAAAATTGGTATGGTATTTCAAGATTATGCACTATTCCCTCATTTAACAGTTGAAAAAAATATTGCTTTTGGTTTGAGTAAAGAAGAAATTAAAAACGGAAGACTTGATGAGGTAATAAGTATGACAAACTTAAGTTCGTACAGAAAAAAATTTCCACAAGATATTTCAGGAGGTCAACAACAAAGAGTAGCGCTTGCAAGAGCATTGGCTCCAAAGCCAGAAGTGGTTTTGTTAGACGAACCTTTCACAAGTTTAGATGCACAGATGGCAAGAGATTTAAGAGAAGAAGTAGTTTCACTATTAAGAGCCACAAAAACAACTGGAATCATAGTTACTCATGATCAGGAAGAAGCACTATCAGTTTGTGATATTGTCAGTGTTCTTGAAAATGGTAAAGTGATCCAAAGTGCTACTCCTCAGGAAATATATCTTAATCCAATAAGCCAAACTGTTGCAAACTCTGTTGGAGACCCAAATATCATAAAAGGAATATCAACAAACGGAAGAGTTAAAACATCATTAGGAACATTCAATTCTGCTTATGATGGAGAATTAGATGTTTCGATAAGACCTGAATGTATTGAAGTCAACCTAGATTCCAATGGGGATTATGTCGTTAAAGAATGTATTTTTTATGGGCATGATCAAGTAATTTCATTTGAAAATAAAAACGGTGAGATATTTAGAGCAAGATCTCTGCCATCTATGATTTTTGAACCAGGTGACATAGTTTGTATAGATGTGACTGAAGTCACTACCTTTCCTTCAAAGAACTGAATTAATTTTTGCTATTCTTCCAGCAATAGTTTGCAAGTCACTCTCGATCTCTGCCAGTCTTACTTGAGCTCTTTTATTGGAATCTTCAGATATAAACTCTCTTGAAGAAGATAAAGATTTTGAAATATCATCAATTTCAATAAGTATTTTTTGAATTTCTTGATAAATTTCTTGTTTATTCATTTTTGGTAGATGTTTGTAAATTCCATATTAATATATGAGTGTCAAAGGGGGGAAATTTGATATCTGAAAAAATCCGAAAATTAAGGCGTTTTAATATCATTATGGGCTTTATGCACCTCGTCCAAGGATCAGCATTATTTTGGTTAGGAACTGTAGTAAATTCCGATTTTGTAGTCCCAATAACTCTTACACAATTGGTCGGAGAGGGCAGTCCAAATGATCCATCATCATTTGCTTTAGTACCAAAACTAGAAATATGGAGAGAAGTAACAAACTTTGGACCTGCTGTTGCAACATTCTTGTTAGCATCTGCAGTTGCACATTTTTTGATATCGGGTCCATTTTACGAAAAATACCAAGAAGACCTTGGAAAAGGAATCAATAAAGTTCGTTGGATTGAATACTCCATAAGTGCTTCTGTCATGATAGTTTTAATTGCCTTACTAGTTGGAATTTATGATATCTGGGCATTACTTGGTATATTTTTTATGAATGCTGCAATGTGTTGGTTTGGGTGGATGATGGAAGTCAACAATCAATATACTGAAAAAGTAGACTGGACAAGTTACATTATGGGTTGTCTTGTAGGTGTTGCACCATGGATTTTCATATTTATTAATTTAATTGGGGATGGTGTTGCAACAGATTCAAACCCACAAGGTGTACCTCAGTTTGTTGTCTGGATTTTTGTAAGTATATTTTTATTCTTTAACACTTTTTCAATAAACATGGTTCTCCAATACAAAGGTGTAGGCAAATGGAAAGATTATCTTTACGGTGAGAGGGCATATATATGGCTTAGCTTATTAGCAAAGACAGCTCTTGCCTGGCAAGTCTTCTTTGGGACTTACCAACCAAACTAATTACTTTATTTTTCTAAATAGAAAAATCATCATAATTAAGACAAACACCATACCTATATAAGACAAGACCATATTTAATTTATTATTTCAATCAAAGGTATAGAGACCTCTGTCTTAGAAATTCCTCCGTGATAGCCTTTTAAGTTTGCACTTAGATGATTTGGAAAAATTATGTTTCCATTATCAAGAAGAAAAATTTGCTCTGGATAAAAATTCTTTATATCTTCATTAGTAGGTGTACCTAATAAAGAGATTATTTCTTCTTTTTCTAAAAAATACCCTGGAACGTTCTTGAATACTTTTTCAATTTTTTCAACCTCCCCATTTATATACACTGCTCTTTGATCGCCATAAATTTTTACAGATTCATCATATTTAAGTCTGTATTTGTTTTGGTCTTCAATATTTACAACTCCATGGTCAGCAGTTATACATGTATATCTATTTGAATCTATCTTTAGTATTCTTGATAAAAAATCTGAAAAGATGTTAACTTCATTTTGCCATTCGTCACTATTTGTTCCATATATATGTGCTGCAACATCAATCACTGGATAATATATGTAATTAAAGTGATTATCTAATATTTCGGGTAAAGATAAAATATTTTCAAGCTCACGTAAATTTTCATAGCCTATTTGATTCGCACCCATATATATGTGATCAGATAGAGGGCTACCAATCAAATTTTTAGGTTGAATAACATTGAAATTAATTTTATTTTGACTCAATATATTCCAAATAGTTTTTTGGGAAGAGAAGAAATCATTATTTTTTAGGTAAGTTTCAGAACCTTTCCAATTTAAGGTATTGATTAATTTATTTTCCTGTTTAGCAAAATGAAAATATCCAATCAAACCATTATCTATTGGTTTAGAAGCAAAATTAATTGAACTTAAGGCAACACTTGTAGAACTAGGAAACGTAGAGACAATCTCATCGGTTTGATTATTGGTAAATAAATTATCTAAATTTTCGATATTTTTGCTACCTAGGCCATCAACTAAAATAAAATTTATTTTTTTGATTGATTTATCGTACTTCTTTAGAACTAATTTTGGATTAACACTAAATATCTTTTCTGAACAAATGTTATTGATTAATACCTGAACAAGATCAGTTAAATTTGGAGAATCTAGAAAAAAATTATTTTTATCCATAAAAAAATTTTACAAAAGAATTCCTCTGAAGTTTGAAATAAAACTAAACTTTTTAAGAGCATACTAAAGTTATTATATGATTTCTTATTTTCAGGATTACGTTACTGTTGGGGCAATGATAGGTCTCGGACTTGTCTTGTTTCTAGTTTTTATATCTGTATCTGCATTACTTAGTCCCAAAAAACCAACTCCAGAAAAAGTTAAAACATACGAGTGTGGAGTAGATCCAGTAGGTGGGGGATGGAGCCAAACTTATGTTAGATACTATATATTTGGTTTATTATTTGTAATTTTTGACGTTGAGGCAGTATTTATTTTTCCTTGGGCACTGAATCTAGAAAATCTTGGATACTTTGGCTTGGTTGAAATGTTTATCTTTATTTTTATTCTCTTACTTGGTTTGATATATGCCATTAGAAAGGATGTCCTCAAATGGGAGTAATTGAAAAGTTTGGAATCCCCAAGCCTATTTCTAAAATATTGAATTGGGCAAGAGCATATGATATGTGGTATTTTCAATTTGGTTTGGCATGCTGTGCCATTGAAGTTATGGCAGCAAGTGGGCCGAGACACGATTTTATGAGATTAGGTATAATTC
>Ga0111541_10000460_pt1 | contig 13203 bp, 13 predicted proteins | sample Knorr_S7_td_DCM__FD_83039 | JGI IMG/M metagenome (GOLD analysis project Ga0111541, IMG submission 83039) | Marine microbial communities from Southern Atlantic Ocean transect - Knorr_S7_td_DCM_ad_131m_LV_B (version 2) (version 2) | ecosystem: Environmental > Aquatic > Marine > Oceanic | place...
GATTTTCTGGATATGTTGGCTCTTGTTCAAAAACATCTAGGCCTGCTCCAGCAATTTCTTTATTGTTAAGGGCCTCAATAAGTGCCAGTTCATCAACAACAGGACCTCTAGAGCAATTTATAAGATATGCGGTTGATTTCATTTTTTTAAATTGCTCAGAACCCATTAATTTTTCTGTGCTTTCTAGCAGTGGGCAGTGAAGACTAATATAGTCAGATTTCTCACATAATTCATTTATGCTTGAAATATATCCTACTCCGTATTCTTTAAAGTCCCATGACGAAACTGATGGGTCATATGCTATAACATTCATACCTAGAGCTCTGCACTTCCTTCCCATGGCTCTCCCTATATTTCCAATGCCCACTATACCTATAGTTTGACCTGAAATATGACCCATAGGCGATAGAAATTCTCTAGTCCAAGTTCCTTGCCTTACTAACTTATCGTGAAGAACAAACTTTTTTGCACATATTAACAACATCATAAGCGCATGGTTTGAAACTTCTTCAGTTCCGAATGAGGCAGCGTTGGCAACTAAAATTTTATTTTCAGCAGCACTATCTATATCAATTCCGTCAAAACCATGACCAAAACAAGCAACTCCTTTAAAAGTCTCTACCTTGCTTACAGCATCAAAAAATTCTTTATTTAAAGGGAAGCCATGTCCTTGAAGTACTAGAGATTGAGCTTTAGTCTCTTCAAGCAAAGAAACAACCTGATCAATTTTGTCATTCCCTCCATCTTTTGGAGAGAGCAAACTTCCACCAGATTCGCCACCTGAAAGATTTCCCTTAATTAGTTCTCCTCCAACTTCTTCAAACGCTCTTGATTGAGGTTCTAAATTTTCAGCGTAACCTATATATATTCCTTTTATGTTTTTCATTTTTTCTCCTTTAATATTAAGTTTTGGTAGCCCCTACGGGATTCGAACCCGTGATCTCCACCTTGAGAGGGTGGTGTCCTAGGCCGCTAGACGAAGGGGCCGATTCTGGCTGGCGATCCAGGATTCGAACCTGGGCTACCAGATTCAGAGTCTGGGGTCCTACCGCTAGACGAATCGCCATAAGCGAAACTTTATTGGAATATTAGCAGAATAAAGATTAATTTTTAAGTTTTAAAAAATTAAAGACCAATCATTTCTATGCAAGTATCTGCATAGTATTTTCCATTAACTATTCTTTTTTCTGCTTGATTAATATTTTCAGTGGTTAAAATTCCGTTAATAATAGGAATTTTTGAAGAGATATTTAGATTTGCTAATGAGGAAAAGGTATTATTTGATATCAATTCGTAATGAGAAGTTTCTCCTCTTATGATTGCTCCTAGACAAATAATTGCATCTTGGTCAAATTTATTCATTGATTTTTTGACTGCAAAGGGAATTTCAAAAGCTCCCGGGACATATAATTTATGGATGTTTTTTTTATTTAAGCCAATTTCCAATAATCTTTTTTCTGTGCTATCTAATAATTTACTGACAATGTTTTCATTAAATTTAGACACAACAAATGTTATTTTAGTGTTTTCTAGATTTAGTTCTGAAAAATTAGTTCTTTTAGGTAATTGATCAGACATTTTCTATCTTATGACCTAATTTATCTTTTTTTGTTTTAAGATAAGCTTCATTTATTGGATTAGGCTCTACATTTAATGGGATAGTATCTACAATTTCCATGCCATACCCCTCTAAACCTACTACTTTTTTTGGATTATTAGTCATCAATTTTATTTTCTTTAAACCTATATCGGCAAGGATTTGAGCTCCTACTCCATAATGCCTAAGGTCTGGAGGAAACCCTAATATTTCATTAGCTTCTACAGTATCTGCACCACCATCTTGAAGCTCATATGCTTTTAATTTGTTGTGAAGACCAATTCCTCTTCCTTCTTGCTTCATATATAAGAAAACTCCTGACTTTTCTTTTCCTATACTTTCAAGTGCAGCTGAAGCTTGATCACCGCAATCACATCTTAGACTGCCTAAAAAATCACCAGAAAGACATTCGCTGTGCACTCTCACTAAAGTTGGGTTTTTATCTATATTTCCTTTAACTAGTGCAACATGTTCATCAGAATCAAATAGGGATTTATAACCAATAGCAGTAAAGTCGCCAAATTTAGTTGGAAGGTTAGCAGTAGAAGTTTTCTCAATTATTTTTTCATTGCTGTATCTATAAGATATTAAGTCAGCAATAGTAATAATTTTTATACCAGATTCTTTAGCAAATTTTTCTAAGTCAGGCCTTCGAGCCATTGTTCCATCTTCTTTAACAATTTCGCACATTACAGCTGCAGGATTTAGACCAGCTAATTTTGCAAGATCTACAGATGCTTCTGTATGCCCAGCCCTTACCAGCACACCTCCCTCTTTGTACTTAATTGGGAATATATGACCAGGTTTTTGAAACATTGTGCTATCTGAATTTTTATCAATTAGACCTAGGATAGTTTTAGATCTGTCATCAGCAGAAATGCCAGTGGTTGTTCCAGGTATAAAATCTACAGAAACTGTAAAGGCAGTGTAGTTACTGTCATTTGATTCTTCTACCATCAAAGGTATTTTTAATTTTTCTAAAATTGAACCACTTGTTGCAACACATATTAACCCTCTTGCATTTAGCGCCATAAAATTAACTTTTTCAGGCGTTATAAAGTCGGCGGCAATAGTAATATCTCCCTCATTTTCTCTATCTTCATCATCAACAATGATTACAAAATTTCCATTTTTATAATCGAGAATTGCCTCTTCAATGCTATTAGTATTCATATCCTTTTTTTACCTTGTTTTTATTATTTTTTAAAGTTCATGAAGTTTTCAATATACTTTGCAGTCATATCTGGTTCTAAATTTACAATAGATCCTGATTGATAGCCACTAAAAATTGTATTCTCCCATGTGTAGGGAATAATGGAAACTCTGAAGCTAGAACTTTCATTATTAGTTACTGTCAAACTTACCCCGTCAATTGCTATAAAGCCTTTCTCTACAAAATAAGAAGCAATACTTGTTGGCTTTTCGAACTCAACTATCCAAGATCCAGAATCTTTTGTTATTGATATTACCTTTGCTGTGCAATCGACATGACCCTGAACCATGTGTCCTCCAATTTTATCACCTAGCCTTAAAGAAGATTCTAAATTAACTTTAGAGTTTTTAGTCAAATTCCCAATATTTGTTCTGGAGAGAGTTTCGTTTACTACATTTACTGAAAATTTGTTATTTTCAATGTTGGTAATAGTTAGGCAGGCACCTGAAACACAAATACTTTCTGATACTTCGCTGTTTTTGCATATAAAATCTGATTCAATGGTAAGGTTTTCTCCTTCCATTTTTATAACTTTTCCAACTTCTTGAACTATTCCGCTAAACATGACTTTTAACTTTCCCTGTAACCATTATATCGCTTTCTACCCTAATAACTTCCATATCAGTAAGTTTTTTACTTTGACTAATAAATTCTATTCCCTCACCTCCAATAGAGTCAGTAGAGTTAATTCCTCCTTTGAGCATAGGTGATATAAATAAACGCATTTTGTTAATTAAATTTGAATCAATTAAAGATCCTATCAATTGGCCTCCGCCTTCTACTAAAACATTCATGCAGTTTTTTTCACCTAATATTTTTAGAGCTTCTTTTAGGTCAAGCTTGTTATTTTTAGATGGTATTTCTATAAATTCAATTCCTTTCCATTTAGATAAATCAGAAGGGGTTTTTTTACAAAAAACTATTATTTTACTTTCAGACTTTAATGTAAGATATCTTTCTGGATTTGATGGTTCTGAGTTTAAGACCACCTTAAATTTAGGTTGATCTGTAATATCTTTTGCGCTTAAGCTCGGCTTATCAATTTTAAGAGTTTTAGAGCCTATAATTATTGCGTCAGACATAGACCTCATTTTTTGAACTATTTCTCTGGATTTTTCTGATGATATCCACTTTGAGTCACCAGTTTTTGTTGCAATTTTACCATCTAAGCTGATTGCAATTTTTGCGGTTATATATGGCAATCCTGTTGTAATAAAGTGCTTAAAAGGTTCAATTAAATCATTACATCTGTTAATTAATTTTTTTTCTTCATTGCCTAGTAATTCTTTGTTTGCTAGTAATACATCAATTCCATTTGAAGATAATTTATCTAAGCTTTTATTGTTTACTTTTGGGTTAGGGTCAATAGCCCCAACAAATATTCTCGATATTCCTGAATCAATAATCTTATCAACACATGGACTTGTCTCACCTTCATGAAAACAGGGCTCAAGAGTTGTAAACATAGTAGCACCTTCAGTTGAAAAATTATTATTTGTGCAATCTAATATTGCATTTATCTCTGCATGATTTCCTGGAGTAGGTGACGTAGCTCCTTTTCCAATAATATTTCCGTTTTTAGTTATTACCGCACCAACAGGAGGTCTTGGGCTAAGATTTGTAGGAATATTTTCTGCAATAGTTATAGCTTGTTCAAAAAAAGAACCATCTAATTCAGATTCGTAATCATTATTTTCACTCATCTGTATGTTTAATTTGATCATCGAAGTCAATATGTATCTTACTAGCAGTAGGGTCTTTTTGGCCTTGATATCTGCTAGATAGTTTTTCAGAACCGTATGGATTTTCTGCCTTAGAAGATAAATCTAGGAAAGATATCTGTCCTATTCTCATTCCGTAATACAAAGTGATTGGCAGTTTAGCAACATTCGTCAATTCAAGAGTTAACTGTCCGTCCCATCCTGGGTCAACATATCCTGCAGTTGAATGAATTAATAACCCTACTCTTCCAAGACTACTTTTACCTTCAAGCCTTCCCACCACGTCAGTACCCAGCTTTATCCTTTCAATAGTCGATGCGAGAACAAATTCCCCTGGATGCAACATAAAAGGTTCTCCTGATTTAATTTCTACTGGTTCTGTAAGGTTAGGAAGTTCTTTTCTTAAATCTATGAAAGGCTCAGATGAGTTTTTGAAAATTAATATTCCTTTATCAATGTGTAAATCAACGCTAGCCGGCTGAATATCCTTATAGTCAATTGGGTCAATCAATATTCTGCCACTTTTTAAATATTCTTTAATTGTTTTGTCACTTAATACCATTATTATCTCCTTCATTTTTGATTATAGGTTTAAAATGGGATAATACAAATTAAAATTTATGAATCAGTTAAGAAATATATCAAAAAATTTAATATTTGCTTTTGGCTTATCCCTTTTCCTTCAAATTGTTTTGGGAAACTACATAGTTGACGGTGATAGCATGAGTCCTACTTTAAAAAATAACCAGCGTGTATTCGTTAATAAATTTATTTATTTTAAATTGCCATATGAAACTCAAATTAATAAGAATTTAATTGATAAGTTTAAATTAAATCCTACAAATGGAGATATTGTAATTTTTGACCCTCCTTTTCCTTATGATTCTACCGGCAAAAGATTTGTTAAGCGGGTAATCGGAAAGCCTGGAGATACTTTAGAAAACAAAAATGGAACGATATTAGTTAACAATGCACCATTTGCGAATAAGTTTGGTTCTACCTCAGAATTTTCGGAGATTGAAAAAATGATTATCCCAGAAGGTTATTATTATCTTTTAGGTGATAATAGAAATAAATCAAACGATTCTAGAAGTTTTGGTTTAATACCAAGGTCGAGCATAAAAGGAAGGATATGGATAATTTATTGGCCTTTTACTAATTTAAAGGTTTTTGATTATAATCTAATTTCTACGCTTAATGAATCCTAGTAAATAAAGGGCCCTTAGCTCAGTTGGTAGAGCAACTGACTTTTAATCAGTAGGTCGTGAGTTCGAGCCTCACAGGGCCCACCACTTTATTAAACTTTAAATACTAAGTTTTAGGTGTTTGGAATACATTCAAAAATATAAAAAAGGGCACTAACCGTTAATACAGATAATTAATAGACCTGAAATGCGCAAGCTATATATAATATTCCAAAAGAGGAGATTTTATGCTGATAAATATTAATACTCTAAAAGAACGAATTCACGGAGTAATTCTAAATAAAGGCGAACAAGGACACAATATTGAAGGCCTAGAAAATAAATTAGAATCTATCAATGATAGCTATGATGCTCTAATTAAATTTACAGAATCATTACATGACTTACCTATAAGAAATGATTGGCCTTATGTTGAACCAAATGGGATTGAAGAAATTCGGTCAGAGTCAGATTCAACTCGTCATTTGGGCCCAATTAAGACCATTGATTTTGAGGAAAGTAGTAATAGAGTGAAAGCTGCATTTCTTGGCTCTATATGCGGATGCATATTAGGAAAACCTTTAGAAGCTTCTCTTACAGGAAATGAGATTAAATCTGCTTTAAAAGCGGCCGAAGAATGGCCTATGAATGATTATATTGCATCCAAAATTAAGGAATACCTTCCAAGGGTACATGAATCATTTAATGAAACAGCGAGAGAGTATATAAATTATGTAGCCCCAGATGATGATATAAATTACACAATTATGGGAATGTTGATTTTAGAAAAATACGGTCTTGATTTCAAACATTCTGATATTGAAGAATTATGGCTTCATCACCTACCTATAGGAACCACATTTGGTCCTGAAAGAACTATGCTAGTAAAGTCAGGATTAGAATCTTTTAATAGATGGGATTTAAAAAGTTTTCTAGAAAAAGGAGGGGTTGGTCCAAGAGGTCAAATTACTGAAAAAGAGTCTTCTAAAAGTTTTAGAATTTTAAATGATATTTTAAATCCTGGCGATGAATTATGTGGTGCAACAATAAGAGCAGATGCATATGGTTATGCTTGTCCAGGTAATCCAGAAATGGCTGCTAATCTTGCCTGGAAAGATTCAAGTTTTACACATAACAGAACTGGAATTTATGGAACCATGTTTGTAGCAGCAGCAATAGCTTGCGCACAAATTTTTACAGATAGAATGAAAATATTTGAAACAGCTCTTAAATACATACCTCAAAGAAGCCGTTTTTATGAAAGAGTTTCAGCTTGCATATTAGATATTAAAGATTCTAGTAACTGGGAAGAAGGGTATAAGAGAATAAACAACAAGTATGGTGAATATGGTCACTGCAGAATATACCAGGAAATTGGGATGTTAATCAATACTCTTAAATTTGCTGAAAGTGTTGGAAATGGAATATGTATTCAAGTTAGTCAAGGAGCAGATACTGATAGTTTTGGTGCAACTGCAGGTTCTATTCTTGGAGCTTATTTTGGCCCCGGACACCTAGAAGACAAATGGTTAAAGCCATTTAATGATGACATACATAGTGGAATGGCTTGGTTTTTTGAAAGATCAATAACTAAATTAGCAAATAGAATGGGTCAACTTCCAAAATTATCCTTGAGAGCAACCGGCAAAAATTAAAAAATTAACAATAGAAAATAAAAATATTTTTATAATTCTTGCCTACTATAAACGGTTTTTACCTCCACCTACTGTTATTACCTCTCCAGTAATATAATTTGCCTCTTCAGAGACAATGAAACTTATTGTTGATGCAATATCTTCAGGTTCAGCAAGCCTTCCAAGCGGTATAGATTTGACTTGTTGATCAAGGACGTTTGGGTTAGATATTTTTACTTCATCATGAAATTGTGTGTTTACTATTCCAGGAGACACAGCATTAACTCTAATACCATATTCAGCAAGGTATGCAGCAGCAGTAACTGTCATAGTAACTACCCCAGCCTTAGCAATAGCATATGAAGGGGAAGATGTCATTCCTCCTGAAGCAGAAATAGAAGCAATATTAATTATCACTCCAGACTTTTGTTTCATCATATGTTTTGCCGCTTCTTGCATAATGAAGTAAGGGCCTTTTAGGTTGAGATCCAGTACCCAGTCCCAAGTTTCTTCATCTACATCTGGGAATTTAACTGGCTTAGATGCCCCTGCATTATTTACTAAAATATCTATTCTTCCAAAATTTTTAATAACATCTTCAACTAAAACTTTAGCATCAGAAATAATGCTTGCATCATATACTCCTCCCGAAGCATCTATACCTTCATTTTTCATATCAGTGATAGCTTCTTCCAACTCTTGTGAATTAAGATCGGTAAGATATAGAGAGTAACCTGATTTACCAAGACTAAATGCCGTAGCCCTTCCGTTGCCACGAGCAGCACCAGTAATTACAGCAATTTTATTATTATCCATTAATCAAAGATAAAGCTATTTTAAGCAAACTGCAAAAACTTTAGTATTTATTATAAATTTCAAAAATTACTTATTAATAGAAATATTGGGTAACCAAAATATAATATCAACCAAAACCAAATGAAGAATCTTATAATTTTTTGAGACTTCGGAACCGTTAATACCAAAGAAATAAGAAAAGCTAGCGGCACAGGATATACAGAATAAAAGAAAGAAAATTCAGTAAAATTATAAATGGAAAGAGCAGCAATAATAGTAAATAAATTTATAGAAAAAAATTTAATAATATTTTTATTCATATTTTCTTAACAACTAAAATATATTTTTAAAATTAGCCTTCATTATCTGACTTTGAATTTAAATATAATTTTAAAATAAATTAATATTTTTGAAATATTCAATATCTAGAATATATTTATAAACTTTTTATTTAAAGGAAAAAATGTCCCTAACTCATCTTGCCTCATTTTCTGGCCGAAAGCCTAAAACTGTAATACTTTTATGGATTGCAGTCATGATAACAGCAGGATTACTGTCATTTAATTTTTTAGACAGCGCTCTTGGGGGTAATGGACAAGGCTCTACAATTGATTTAGAGAACATGCTGGCAAGCGACCTTAAGGATAGAAAAATATCTGAACTAAATTCTATTAATGGAAATGAGCCTGCTGACTCTCAATCTTCACAGTCAGGTTCGGACATTATACTTGTTGTTAACTCAAGTAAAAGCATATTTCCTTCGGAAGAATACTTTCAAAAATTAAATGATTTTTTTTCAGAAATCCAATCAGAAATAGATAAATCTGGGTTAGACGAGAAAGTTGGAGATGTTCAAGACTATCAGATTGTTCCTTCAGAAGATGGAACAACAATAATGATTCAAGTTCCTTTTGTTAGAAGTTCTCTTGTGGGCCCTTTAGTTCACATAACAGAGGAATTCAATGATGAAGAATTTAAATTCTACTTTATTGGTACTGCAACTATTGAGCACACTTTTCAAGAGCTTGCTGAAAAGGATTTGGTAACTGGAGAAACTATTGGTATTTCAGTAGCATTAATAATACTGGCGCTAGTTTTTGGTTCAGTAACTTCTGCTTTCATTCCTGTAATTTTAGCCATAGTATCTATATTTGTAGCTATTGGACTTGTGTCAATAATAGGGCAAATTATTGATTTAAATGATTTTGTTACAAATATTATGACGATGATGGGATTGGCGGTAGGAATAGATTATTGCCTATTTATTTTATCAAGATATAGAGAGGAAAGAATATCTGGTCTAGATAAGATTGATGCTATCACGAATACTGGAAGCACTGCTGGAAGAGCAGTTATGTTTAGTGGATTGACAGTAGTTTTTGCTCTTCTTGGAATGTTTATAATTCCAGAAAAAACATTCCATGCATTTGGAGTTGGTTCTATAGTTGTTGTGTTCGTAGCTGTTATGGCTGGCATTACCTTGCTTCCAGCTATTATTGGGCTAATAGGTGATAGGGTAAATAGTTTTAAGGTGCCTAAAAAGCTCACATTAATTTTATATCTAGTTGGTTTTTTTATAGTTGCATTTACATATGGTTTAGGCCCCATATTGTTAATAGTATCAATAGCAGTTCTGTTGGTTTTAATTTTAATATCAATTATTCAAAAAAATGGATTAAAAATTAAATTCCTAAATATTGATGATAATGAAAATAAATCAGATGGAAAATTTTGGAATGCTATTACACTTCAAGTTATGAAGCGACCATATATGAGCATGTTACTTGCAACTGGCTTATTGATTTTTTTATCATATTTTTACTTTGATTTAGAAAAGGGTACGAGTGGTATATCTGTATTGCCTGAAGACGAACCAGTTAAAATTGGGTTTGAGTTACTAGATGAAAAATTTGGTTTTGGGCAAGATGCTCCTGCAACAATAGTAATTGATGCAGATATTAATTCACCAGATGTTGAAAGTTCAATTTTAAATTTAGAGAAGCAATTAATAGAAGACGAGGGTTTTAATTCTCCAGAAATAACTTTATATCCTGAAGTAAACTTTGCGGAATTAAATTCAAATATTCCAGGCGATCCTAATGGTCAAGAAGCAGTTAATTCTATTAAAAGACTTAGGAATGAAATAATACCTAGTGCTTTTAAAAATGTTCCAGCATCTAAATATAATATTCTTGTGGGCGGATCGACTGCCCAAATAGTTGATTCAGTTGAAAGCACTGATGAGTACTTCCCTTATGTTGTTGGATTAGTATTACTATTAAGTTTAATCCTTCTACTTTTTGCTTTCAGATCAATAACAATTTCGATAGCATCAATAATAATGAATTTGCTTTCTGTTGGCGCTTCATATGGGCTATTAGTTTTAGTATTTCAGAAGGGATTCATGATAGATATTTTTGGATTTGAACAAGTTGATCAATTAGAATTTTGGCTTCCATTATTTATGTTTAGTATTTTATTTGGATTATCAATGGATTATCACGTATTTATGTTAAGTAGAATTAAAGAAAATTATGATAAAACTAAATCACCTGATCAATCTGTTGCGTTTGGACTAAGGACAACAGCTAGTATTATAACTGGCGCGGCATTAATAATGGTTGCAGTTTTTGGAGGTTTTGCATTAGGAGATATTGCATTCTTTCAGTCAATGGGCTTTGGGTTAGGAGCCGCAGTACTATTAGATGCAACAATTGTAAGATCAGTGCTTGTGCCTAGTGTAATGAAATTACTTGGAGATAAGGCATGGTATTTACCGTCATGGCTAAATTGGATTCCAAATATATCAATTGAAGGTAATACATCTAGCAATGAATCAAGTTAGTAAAATGAATGAAAATTTCACCCATTCTGTATATTTTATAAATGAAGATGAGTACTATATTTCTAAGTTTGAGGTAATAGGAAATTACGAAGATTCAGATCAAAATTGGGAAGCTTATTTTAAACGCACTTATCCCAAAATACATAATAAATCTGGTAAAGTACTTAAGTTTAATGAAGATGAGTTGCTAGATTTTATCTTAGAAATTAAGGCAAAAATATAAATATATATTCAAACGTGAATCAGCTTTAACAAATTTAAATTATCTTTAATGTTTATATTTTATTATTCGTTATTTGGGATCTTGTTAGCTTCGTATTAATATTTTCAACAAGGAGCAGACCTTGAATAATTTAGAAAGTAAACAAAAAATTAATATGCCAGTTGTAATAATTGGGGCAGGTATTGCTGGTTTATGTACTAGTTATTATTTAACCAGAAACAATATTGACCATATCATCCTAGAAAAAGGAGAAATAGCTAATACTTGGATTAATGAAAGATGGGACAGCTTTTCACTTGTAAACCCTAATTGGGCAATAAAAATTCCTGATTTTGGATTTGGTAGTAAATTTTTTCCTTCAAAGAATCCTGATGGATTTTTAAATAAATTGGAAACAGTAAATTATCTTAAATCTTTTAGTGAGTTTATTGGGTCAAAAATTTATATCAACGAAAAAGTTAATTCTATATCCAAGCAAGAAAATATATACAGGATAGATACAACTAAAAGGACTATTAAATCAAATATTGTTGTGATTGCTTCAGGTGCATTTGGAAATTCCTACATCCCTGAGATGAACTTAAATCTTAATGATCAAGTTTTTCAAATTCACTCATCAGAATATAAAAACTATAAACAACTGCCTGATGGAGGAGTTATGGTTGTGGGCTCTGGACAGTCAGGTGCTCAAATAGCAGAAGATTTGCTTGAATCAGGAAAAGAAGTTTGGCTAGCTGTAAGTAAATGTGGGAGAAGATTAAGGAAATATAAAGGAAAAGATTCATCTTGGTGGAATTATAAGATGGGATTATTTGATAAAACTGTCAACGAAGTCCCTTTTAATGATAGGTGGAAATGTAGCCCGCATACTTCGGGCGGAAGAGGTGGTCATGACATTAATTTAATGGATCTTGCAGAAAAAGGACTTAATCTTTGTGGTTCTGTGCATAAGTGTTCTAGTAATAAAGTAATTTTTAATGGTGATTTATACAAAAATCTTAAATTTTCTGATGATTTTGCTTTAAATTGGTGTAAAAAAGTTGATGATTTTATTAAACAAAAAAATATGTTAACTGCACCTGAAAAGGTAAGTAATGATAAAAGAATTATTAAGAAGAATTTAAATTCCCCCATAGAAATTTCTTTTGCTGATAATTTAAAAAGTATAATTTGGGCTACTGGATTTAGATATAATTTTGATTGGGTTAAGATGAAATTAACTGACCAGAAAGGTCATCCAATTCAAAAAAGAGGAATTACTAAACACTTGGGGTTATATTTTATGGGACTACAATGGATGTATACTTCAAAATCAGCTCAGTTTATAGGTGTAGGCGAGGACGCAGAATATATAGTGAATGATATTAAAAATAAATATACTTTCTATTAATATGAACCTAGAAATTTTAATAATTTATTCTATATATAATTATTCTCCATTCAGTTGCAACGACTCACATTTAACAGAGTTTTCTGAATCATTTATAAAAGAAGAAATAAAAAATATTGATGATAAAAGTATAAGTAAAATAAATTTTGAGAAATCTATTAATTATTTAGAAGAAAATGACTTTCTGTTTAGGTCCTCAAAGCATCACTTAACAACAGTAAACTCGTGGCGTATTACCGAGAAAACAAAAAAGGCATTTACTGATATATCAAAAAATAAAGAAATTAATTTGAACCTATTTAAAAAATTTGTTGGATAAATCTTAAGGTAGCTTTTCAATAAAATCTAGACAGGCTTGAAGCTCTCTTTCACAGAGAATAACCATATTCCCATTAACAGCGTAGCCACCATATTTGGTGCTACCTTTCATGCCAACTCCAGCATCAGCTAGAGTAGTTACTGATGAATTTCCTACAAGATTAGATGGCTTCTCTGTTATTGATTCGGCAGGACCTTGGCCTAAATCTACAGCTTCTTGATGAGAGTTGTAAAATCTAACCTCAATGTCTTTAGGCCCTGAAGGACCTTTGAAAAAACCTAA
>Ga0111541_10000465_pt1 | contig 13156 bp, 12 predicted proteins | sample Knorr_S7_td_DCM__FD_83039 | JGI IMG/M metagenome (GOLD analysis project Ga0111541, IMG submission 83039) | Marine microbial communities from Southern Atlantic Ocean transect - Knorr_S7_td_DCM_ad_131m_LV_B (version 2) (version 2) | ecosystem: Environmental > Aquatic > Marine > Oceanic | place...
GAGATGTAAAACTTGTTCATCATTTTTGTAATTTGATATTGCAACGCCTATTTTCAAAATAAATCCTTAGTTTTTTATAATTTGCGAATAAATATTCTCATAACTCTCGCAACCTTTGCTCAAGGAGTATATTGCTCTTCCTTTTGCTCTAATCATAGCTTTATCTATTTTAGCCAAATCGCTTAGTGATTTTATTACTTTGATAATTGATTGAGAGTCGTTCATATTTATTAATTGGCCAGTTTTTGTATTTTCTATGATGGTGTCTATATCTCCAATACCGTAATTAGCTATGACAGGTATCCCTAATCCCATCAATTCTGCATGTTTAGTAGGTGATGATGCTTTTTTTGAGAAAGTATTTTTGATGAAAAATATTGAAATTGAGCTAGCAGATAAATATTTTGGTAGTTCTGAGCGTTGAATGAAACTAACCCTTACGTCGGATTTACACAAATTATGTGCTTTTAACTTAGAGAAAATTATTTCTGGATCTGTTGGTGTAAAGAAGACAAAAACTGAATCAGTATGAACATCTTTTATTTGTTTGAAAAGTTTCAACATTTTATCAAGCTCATACCAAGTTCCTAATGACCCCAAATATGATAAAACAAGTTGATCCTTATCAATTTTAAGCTTCTTTTTTACCTCTATGATGTCTTTTGGTGTCACATTCTCATAATTAAACAATTCAAAATCTGCACAACAAGGTATTACCGAAATATTTTCAAGATGATACTCAGATTTTAGAATTTTGCTTGAAGCTTCAGTTAAAACTACCACATGAGAGGCAGCATTAAACATTTCCAATTCCTTTCTTTTGAAATAATTAAAAATTAACCTATAGATTGGATTATTTTGAGGCCATAAATTCCCATCAACTCTTTCCTCAGGGAAAAAAGATCTCATATCAAATAAAAATGGAGTATTAATATTCAGCTTAAGAGACAAACCCAATAAAGCCATTAAATGGCTTCTGCAATGAATCAATTTAAACTTATGAACTTTGTTTAGTTTAAGTGCTAATTTTTTAATTTTCCATAAATCCCAAAGTGTCGAAATAACTGGAGGAAACTTATTGTATTTAAGTGGATGCCAATAAATATTAGTGCCATCTATTATTTCCTCTATTTTTGATTTATTTCTTCTAAAGTGAGACGGTTTTTCGCAACTAATGATGTGGATTTCTTTATTAGATGAAATTTGCTTTAAATAGGGTAAGACCTGAGATTGACCAAGTGTATCAGTCATCCCATCATAGGATAGATAAAGTGTTCTTATCATCAGAAAAACTAGCTAAATTTTAAAACAAGGTCTCTATATTTTATACCGCTCATTATTAAACGGATATTTCCAAAATTACCTGGTCTGATTTCTTTCTTCTTAATTGGGATTGCATTGCTAGATAACTCATTTAGATAGTTGAGATACAATTCTTTAACTGGTGATGTTAACTTTGCATGAAAACCACTTAGGCCGGTTTTTGCTAGATATTTATTAAATATCTTAAGTCCATGAAAATGATAAAATATTATAGGTTTGTGGTTTATAAAAAATTGCTTATCTCTGATAGAAATATTTTCTCCTTCAATATTCCAAGGAGCTACCCCAATACCAATATTTTCAGAAACAACAATATGATTTTTATATCTACTTGGCCATTCATCTAGATATTTCTGATCAGCAAATTTGTCATTCTCAAACTTATCAAAGCACCAATTTATACATTGATCTTTCCATCTTTTCAGGCAACTTAGGCCCCATTTATCATTTCTAAATATCTGACATTGAACATTATACTTTCCTGCAATCTCATGGGATTTAAATTTCTCTCTAAATCTATGCTCTGTAATATATATTGAATGTTCTCCCATCTCTTGAAAAATTGGAGTAGGAGATGAAAAAAACATTAAATCAGCATCAATAGATGCTATTAGATCAAGTTGTAACTTCTCAATAAGATATAAAGGCAGAACAGGGCTTAGTGTAAAGTAATATTCTATCTTGCTTCTGTTTTTTTTGGCTTCCAATAATTCTGAATATTCATTCTCGATATCACTTAATTTCAATGGAATTAGATTTTTATTCTTCTGATCAGTTAGGACTTGAAATGTTTTTTCATCCAAGCATAGTACATAAAAATTTATTGGCTCTTCACTATGTTTTATTATTGACTTGAAAAGACTCAAACCATGAGAGATATAATTACTATCAAAATATGTACAGAAATTATACATAATCAAAACTTTATATTTTTTATCCTTGCTGTCACTTCTTTGGCCTCCTCCAGATTAAGTTCGGGATACATAGGCAAACTTAATATTTGACCTGAAAATTGCTCTGTTACATTAAGATCTAGAATGTTATAGGAACTTTTATGATAAATACTCTGCAGGTGAACTGGCTTTGGATAGTGTATTCCACAAAATATTCCGTCTTCCTCTAACTCTCTTCTTATAGTGTCTCTGTGTTCAGATAAAATAACGTATTGATGATAAACATGTTTATTCCCTGTTCTTAATTTAGGAACAATAATATGATTTAAATTCTCCAAATTTTTGTTATATATCGCTGCAATTTCTTTGCGCCGGTTATTATCCATGCTCAAATATTTCAGTTTTACCCTCAATACTGCGGCTTGAATTTCATCTAACCTACTATTAATGCCTTCTCTAATGGATATATATCTTTCCTTCCATCCATATTGTCTAATTTCTCTCAATCTATTTGCTATTTCCATGTTGTTTGTAACAACGGCGCCCGCATCACCTATTGCTCCTAGATTTTTTGTTGGATAAAAACTAAAACAACCAATATCTCCCCAAGTGCCAGCCATCTTGGATTCTTGTGTAGCGCCATGAGCCTGAGCGCAATCCTCAATAACGGGTATATCTTTCTGCTTTGCAAGATCAAGGATCCCTTGCATATCTGCCATTTGACCATAAATATGCACAACAATTATTGCCTTGATATCATATTCATTGATAACCGCTGCAAGATCTTTGGGAGACATCGTATAAAAATCTTCTTCAATATCTACAAATATTGGTTTGGCTCCGACTCGACGGATTGCAGAAACGGTAGCAACTGCAGTGTGTGAGACTGTAGCAACTAGATCTGAGTTACCTATTTTGCAAGCTCGCAATGCTAATTCTATTGCATCAGTTCCATTGGCTACCCCAATTGTTTCTGAGATCCCTAAAAACGATGAGAATTCATCTTCAAAACTAGTTACCTGTTCTCCCAAAACATAGCTTCCGCTAGATAATACTGTGCTGATAGCCTTATCTATTTCTTCTCTATATTTCTTATAATTAGCTTTGGGGTTACATTGTGGAATCATAAGTAATATTCTCCGTGTTGCTTATAGTAATCTAAAGTTTTCCTGAGACCTTCTCTAATATTGACTGATGGATGCCATTCCAAAAGTTCATTTATTTTAGAGTAATCGGAATAATAATCACCAATATCAATTTTTTTTCTATCTTCAGGAAAATTTCTAATTTTGTAATTCCCTGAACCATATACTTCAATAAGAGCATCAGCGAGTTCATTTAGAGTTATAACTTCATCGGAACCCAGATTAAATATTTCACCATTCGCATTCTTATCAATAGCCACCTTAAGAAAGGCATCTACTACATCATCAACATAATTAAAGTCACGAAGTTGGTCTCCTCCCCAAACTTCAAAATCCTCACCCTTTAATATTTTTTGTATCCATATTCCTACGAATGTTTGCCTGGCATCTTTTACTCTCATGCCAGGGCCATAAGTATTTGTAAGTCTTAATATGCTTGTTTGAATTCCGTAGACATCATTGTAAAGTTTATGATATTGCTCGCCAGCATTCTTATTTATTCCGTTCACATCTACTGGTCTAATTGGATGGCTCTCATCAACAGGAAGATTGTCTGGCCTACCATATATTTGTCTAGTGCTAGCGAAAATAATTTTTACTTTTGGGTTGTGCTGTCTGATTGCTTCCAATATTGAGAGTTGAGCACGAGCGTTAATTTCTAAATCTGTGTGAGGATCTGTCATTGAGTCCATATGGCTAGTTTGTCCAGCCATGTTAAAAATATAATCCATCTCCTTAACTAAGTTCTCGATTACATCCTTTTCTCTAACATCAGCAATATCAAATTTTATATGGTCTTTAATTTTTTCAATATTATGTAAATTCCCACCATATTCTGGTATCAGAGAATCAACAATGGTAATTTCAGCTATTCCAAAAAGTCGGTTAGCAATTGCAGAACCTATAAAACCAGCGCCACCAGTAATACATATTTTCTTATCCTTAAAATTTGATTCAATCAAATTACACCTTTCGGGCTAGAACGATATTGTCTAAATATAAATCTGGGTTATTAGGAAGTATAAGATTTAGAATTTCTCCTAGAATATTAAAAGGTGATATCAGAAATAGGATGATTATCTGATTTAAAATACCACTTCTAGTTCTCAGTTTTTTCCATATGTAGAGATTTAATTGCTGAAAGATAACTCTTATATCACTGACAGATTTTCTTTGTGTGATTATTTCAAAGCCATGTTTTTTTAGTATTGAAGAAATCCCGAATGAAGTATATCGAGCATAGTCAAATGGTTGTTCATGTTCGTCCCATGCAAAAGGCATCGTCATAAATAAGATCCCATCTTTTTTAAGAACTTGGTTTATTTGTTTTAGAAAATTATTTGGATTAAATACATGCTCAAAGACCTCATTCACAACCACTGAATCAAAGGAGCTCTTCTCGAATGGGAATGTAGTTCCATCATAAAAATAATCTGCGTTCTTTGATTCTCTATTTTCAGGCGTGTCATACTCTAGACCAATATATTCAGATGAATGATAGAGCTTTTGATAAGGCTTTAACCCACAACCTACATCTAATGTCTTACCAGTAATATTTGATGCCAAATCTTTCACATTCTCATACAAACCTTTTCTACCAAAATAGAAGGGGTTTATAAACAGAGATAGCAAAGAAGGAAAATACATCTCTTTTTGATAAATATAACGTAGTTTACTCTTCAACATTTCCCAAAAAACATTCCTTTAAAGTCCCCAACACCAAAGTCTTCATCACAATCAAATTCAATTAGGCATTCATAGCCTGCTTCTTTGAATGTTGACAAGAACTTTTCTTTTGAAAAAAACCAAGAAGGATAAGATCCTCCCCCCTTGGATTGAGGTATATGCTGATTTTTGATCATATCATTATCTTCATTAATATATGGAGTTCGATCAATTAAAATAAAATCTGGATTAGCATTAAAAATGTCACTAATAATTGAATAAGGTGATTGTAAATACTGAATAACACTAGACAATAAAACAACATCAATTGAGCTTTCCTTCAAGCATTCGCTAATTGTTCCTTTAAATCTTAACACATCGCTTTGAAATTCTGATTTTCCACATTCTACAAAATTTTCTTGCTCTACTATATACCACTTAAGATCTTTAATGCCTCTCATATATTTTTTATGCTGATTGTAAAAACTTCCTAGAGAACCCCCAAAGTCCAATACTTTAAGTTTGGAGCCATTAATGTTTGCTATAAAAAGCAATGAAGACAGCAATGGCCATCTGTAATCCTCTTCATAAAAACAAACAGAATCTCTTTCAAAAATAGCTTCACCTTTTTTTACTTTAAGTGACGCGTCTTTTACTTTCTTTAAGATTGCTGGTGAGTCATAACCACCTTTGGATGCAATTAGCGCTTCTTCCCAAGAAGTATATTTACCCTTAAAAGTTATCCTATTATTTCTATTAATAAATTTCCTACACTCATTAACAAAAGGGGGGGTAAATAACCGTAATATTAATTTAAGTTTCTTAATCAAAACTATATTCCTTTCTAGAAAGATAATTACAAACCATTAATTAAGTATTTAGTTTCTTGTAAGCAGCTGCAGCTCCTTTACCTTGAACCTTTCCTTGCTCTTTTGTTGAAGTTGACCAATTTTTTGGATCAGTAGGGTCGCTGGGGAATTCCTCTACGCCTTTGCCAGTCTTAAGAAAATTTATGAATCTTTTTTTGATCAATTCATTATCACTCATAATTTTCTCAAGCCAAGCATTATGATTATTTTTAGATGATTGAGAAAGTTCATATTCAAAGTCACTCATCATTGTAGATAAAATTGACTCAGTAAAAGAAATTTCGTTTTTCGAAAGTTTTGTATCCCATCTTTTGAATGAATTCCCAATATCTTCGGGGAAAGAAGAATGGCTAGCTGTAGTTAAATTCACAGAACCTTCTCCAACACCTTCTTTTATTTTATCCTCTTTATATAATGATTTATCAAATCCTATTTCTAGAAAAGAACATATCCGTTCTACTTCTCTAATTCTATTAGAAATAAGATCTTCGAAATATACTAAACAATATTGTTCTATGGGAAGGCTAGAGATATATTTTTTTGCATGTTGCATCGAGTCTAGGCAAGTAAATACAGCATCTAAATACTTATCGCCTGTTTCATATGTCATATTTTTATAGGAGGCCAAGACATCTCTAGGATCCCTTATAATATGTATAGTTTTTCCTTTAGGAAACATTTCTAGAAATGTCGGAATATTTGTCCACTCTAATAAGCTTTTCTCACCCCACCTCTTACCGCTATTCAAATAAAGTGATCTCATAATAGAATCGTAAATTATTTTATGACAAATTCCCTCTATAGAGATTCCAATATTAATATCACTAATTATTCTCTCTATATTTAGCTTAATGCCATATCTTAAATTCACTCTCTCTGATACAGAATGAACAATTTCTTTGTAATCATGAGGAGAAATATTCTTTTTTAAGATATATCTAAAATATTGAACAGAAGGATGGCTTATATCAAGTTCCTCATGCGCACCAAGAATACCTGTGAGAATTGTGGTACCGCTTCTATAAACACCAGTAATGAATACAGGACTATTTACTTTGTGATTCATTTTTAAAAACTTTAATAATCATTAATCTGTTGTTCTAGAATCAACCTGCTCTATTGCCTTAGAGAATGAATCAAATATACAATCAAATTTCTTTGAAGACGCATCATCTATGAGCTCAATAAACATATCTTTATTAGACGGATCATAATCACGCTTTCTAACAAAAAATAAATCATTGTTTCCCTCTATTCTACCCTCACCTATGTTTAGATAGTGCATATAAAAAAACTCTTCAATATCTTTTTTATTAATCTCTAATTTTATCTGGTCTATATTCATTAAATAATATTCATATTGGTCTTTTGAAGATGGAAGCAATGAAAAATTATAAGCGGCGGTAGGGTTATCACCAGCCATAAGAACTTTAACATCATGATATGCGAATTCATGTCCCACTGTTCCATAAACAGTTAGTAGCAGATCAATTCCTTCTGCAATTATTTTTTTATTTGAGGTATTTTTATTTAAGAAACGAATATTTGGATATTTTTTCTTAAGATTTTCAATGATTTCATTATTTAAAGGTTGAGCATTAGGATGAGGTTTCACTACGAAATCAACATCCATTTTTTCTACCCTTGAAAAAACAAATTCAATCCACTCAAAAAAATCTTCAAAGATCATATTTTTATATATGTGTGGTGCGTCATAGAAACAATGCATCATCAAAGCTACTTTAGGCTTACCATTGTTGAGAAATATTTTTTGATTTGGATCTGATGTATCAGCATATGGTGATGTTTTCATATATGCAATACCTCTGTCTATTTGCCCATTGAGTCTATCATTCAATATTTTTCTAGATTGATCCTTATGATCTGACTTATTAGATTTCTTTTCAAATATTTCTTTATATTCTAGATGTCTTGGTGTCGGTACAAGGTGATCAGATGTAAGTTTATGCAATACTCTTTCCCAAGAAAAGATGTATACATCTATGTCAAGAGACAAGCCTATTCTGCCAAGAATTGCATACTGAATGTAAACTGCATGGCTTAAAACTATTTTCTTTACATCATTATTATTAAGATATTCTTTGGAAGTAAAGTAGATATCTAGAGCATTAATTAAAACATTCTTTAGTCTTTTGTCTGCTAGGTCAACCGTTGGCTCAAGATACATCCTGAGATAAGTATCATAAACTAAGTCTCCTAATTTAACTCCTTCATATGTAAAGTTTAATAACTCTTCTTTTGACTTAAATTCAAGTTCCTCAGCTATTTGGATAGATTTTTTATAGTATTTTTGTCCTAAAGAAAATTTACAGTTAAATGATGTATAAAGTTTATCTACTCTAGAAAAACGTCTAAAAAACTGAAAGAATATTCTTAAGAAAATCTTTTCTCTTGAGATAAAGTGGAAGTGTTTAGGAGCAATATTATACTTTTCAAGAAAAAAGTTAGTTATATAAGATAATTGAAAAATATACAGATCATAAAACATTTGATCAACTAGTAGCTCTCCATCAGTATCATCATATTTATTTTTTCCCCATTGTTTTTTTGAAAAATTTATAAATTTCTTATCGGCATCACTCAAAGAAAAAAGATATCCAAATGTTTTGATTTTTTGTGAAATCTGACTTATTAATTGCATGAAGCCTCTCATTATTTAATTGATCTTAAATCTTATTGAGTTTTAGATACTAGATTCTAATTGGGATAATTTAATAGGTTTTTTAGTTGATCTGGAGGTTCAGGAAGATCTTTAAAGATCGACCATGGTATATTCGACTTTGGAGAGATAACTACCCAAATAGTGACTAATATTGCTGAAAAATATACCTTTATACTTTTATGTTCTACAAACCATTCTTCTAACTTCCCCTTATAGGGTGCTAAGGTATTTTTGTAGAAATCTATTCCTCTGTTCTCTCCAGATAATATCTCTTCTTCTTGTCTAAATATAATGGAGCCTATTCCTGATAAACCAGGACGAACTTTTTTGATAATATCTTGAGTTTCTTTTGGGTAAGCTGAAAATGAATCATACGTTAAAGGCCTTGGGCCAATTACACTCATGTCAGCCTTTAGGATATTAAGTAGTTGTGGTAGTTCATTGATCTTAGTTTTTCGTAATAGTGATCCTACCGGCAATATTCTAGGATCTCCTTTTACAGTAATAGTCCCTGTACCCATATTGGGGCTATCCTTTAACATAGTTACAAATTTTAGTAATCCAAATATGTTTCCATCTATCCCTATTCTATTCTGTACAAAGAATACTTCCCCTTCACCAGTAAATCTTAAGATCAAAATGACTAAAATAAATAATGGCGATAGAACTGCTATTGCTAAAGATGAAAATAATATATCAAATATTCTCATAATAATTACATCCTCTGATCCAGATATTTACCCGTTTCTTTATGTGCAAAATCTGGTAATAATAAAAAAAATAAATCGACAATATCCTTCTTATTCCAATTTCCATTAGTAATTAGCTGACTGATTCCACTTTCGAACTGATCTAAAAGTTTATTGTCAAAGACTGCTTCATTTCTTATTACGCCGACACCCTTAAATTTTTCTAGATTCAAATCCTCGTCATCAGTAAAAAACTCTTCGAAGTCTTTTTCTCCAGTTGTATCGCTTTCAAAAAAGAAGCAAGGCCATTTTTTATCTTTTATCAGTTCATCTGTTTTAGCTCTAGCTTCGTTTTCGCTCTGACATTCAAAAGCTTCATAACCCAAATTCTCTAGATATCTTTTTGCAATCTCAGCAAAAGTTATTAAATGAAGCTTTTCACTCAACTTAGGAAAGAAAATATCTCTATTTTCTCCTAATAATCCTGACATTAGACAAAGTTCACCTGACTCTTGAGGAGTCACAAAATATCTCTTAACATCATTAGGCGCAGATATTGGTTGATTTTTAGAAATACGTTGATTAAATCCATGAAGAAGCGATCCATCTGAAAAAGCTACGTTTGCAAAACGGGCCATTGACATCTTCTGATTGAGGCTTTCTCTCATTAAAAACATTTCCATTATTCTTTTACTCGCGCCCATCATATTTACAGGATTTGCTGCCTTGTCAGTAGAAACACAGAAATAGTTTTTAGAGCCCATTTTATTTGCAGTTTGAATCGAATTAATCGTATTGAAGATATTCACATTTACTAAACGCATTAGTGTATATGGGTCACTCTCACTTCTAACATGCTTTAGAGCTGAGAGATTGAAGACATAATCATATGGGCCTTCAGTGTTGATAAATGCATCAAACTCTTTACTTAAGGAGTCTATAGCAAAAGTTTTAAAATCAGACTTGCCATAGCCCAAGGTGCTTCTAATATCTCTCACAAGTTCGACCATATTATTTTCACTAATATCTACGATATGAAGTGCCGATGGTTCACGTTTAAAAATTTCCTTAGAAGTAGCTTGACCTATAGTTCCAGCTCCACCGATTACTAATACTCTAGAACCTTCGAGAAGATCCTTGAATGTTCGCTCTAGATTTGAAACATCTTCAGTAAAAAGAAGTTCTTTCCGTTTTAATAATGAAAGTATATTCATAATTTTCTAATTAATTTTCAATTGTCCTCTTTATACCCTCATTAACACTTAAAGGAGGCTTCCAGCCAAGAATATCATAGGTGTGAGTTATATCGACCTGCAGACTTTCGACTAAGCGACGAAGAAGATTTGTTTTTCCTAAAACTGTTGCAAATAATTTTAAAAGAAATATAGGCAACGGAAATAATCTAGATTTTTTATTCATGGTTTTGCTGATAATCTTTATGAGTTCAGCAGTTGATAAATCTTTCCCATCACTAACTAAGAATGTTTCATTTGCAGCTTTTGGATGATCGATTGAAGTTATTATAAGATCAATTAAATTATATAAAGATACAAAACTTCTCTTATTGCTAGTCACTTGTAACAAAGGCAATGGTAAACCTTTTGAAATAACTTTTATAAGAAAAGCAAAATTAGCTTTAACTCCTGGTCCATAAACCAATGGAGAACGAATAATAATTACCTCCATTCCTGTTTTATCTGAAATTTCTTTTAAACCAGATTCAGCCTCATGCTTAGACTTCGCATAATTATCGGTAGGTTTAGGAATATCATCAAACCTAAAAGGCTTATTGATTGGTGTACATTCACCATTGACTTTAATAGATGATAAAAAAATGAATCTCTCAACACCATTCCTTGCAGCCTGATTGGCTAAGTTTATCGTGCCCTTAGTATTAATTTCTAAATATTTTTCTAGTGTTACTTCTTCTTTACTTGTATCCATCTGATGTGTGAGTGCAGCCGTATGAATAACTGTAGTGCAATCTTCAAGCGCTTCTTGCCAATTAGTATCAGAGTTAATCTCTCCAGTTGACACAATATCTATATTTTTCTTATTTATTTTATTTTGTGCTCTAGATGTAGCTCTTATATTTATTTCACTATTTTTGGAAAGCTCCCCTATTAAGGCATTGCCAATAAATCCATTAAAACCAGTAATTAAGATCATTTTATGAAATATTTCTTATTAAGGATTGATAAAGATTCAAATGCTTTTCAATCACAAAACTTAGATCAAAATTTTCCACTGCTAGTTTTCTTCCTTCAACACCCATTTTTGTTAGTAATCCTCTATCACTAATTAAATGCTTGATTTCAGCTTTAAGTGCTGATGCATCCCTCACTGGAACTAATCTTCCTGTTATATTTGGAATAATAGCATCTCTACATCCAGGAACATCTGTTGTTAATACAGCTCGTCCACAAGCAGCTGCTTCAATTAACACTTTTGGTAATCCTTCTCTGTATGAAGGCAAAACAACTAATGATGCTTTAGAAAGAACGTCAAACATATCTGTTTGAAAACCCCAATGCTCAATAACTCCTTCATCAACCCAGTTTTGAAGCTCTTGTTTACTTAGTGATGACTGATTTTCTGGATCAATATCACCAACTATTACAAATCTTAGGGTATTATTTTCTGATATTACTAAGTCTTTGGCAGCATTAACAAATTCATAAATGCCCTTATCTTTTATCAATCTAGAAGCGAACATTATTATAGGTTTCCCATTAGGAAGATCAGTCACTTCATATAAATTAATATCAACACCAGAGCCTTTAATCATCTCACATGAACTCTGGTCTAAATTGGCTATATGGCTAATATCTCTTTTGTCAGTAGTGTTTTGAAAGACGACTATTGAATTTTTATGATTTAAAGCAAATTTATACCAAACTGATATAAGTTTACGTAGTATTTTATGGAAAAAACTTTTCCCAATAAATACATATCCCATTCCAGAAATCGCATATAAGACACTTGGGACTCTTAATATCCTTGAAGCAATACCCCCAATTAAAACTGGTTTTATTGTAACAAGGTGGATTAAATCGGGGTTGATCTTTGGAATTAAAGTAATAATCCTAAAAAAATAAACTAATATTGAAAAAATATCATATTTACCTCTATTTAATTTTATTGGGTGAATCTGAAATCCTAGATTTTCCAATTCATTAATTGGTTGAGTTAAACTTGTTGCTATATGAACTTCGTATCCTTTTTCAGCTGCAGCTTGTGCAATAGGTAATCTATGAGATAAAAAAAACCAATCGACGTTAACAATAAATAACAGTCTTTTTTTCACTAGTCGTAGATTCCTCCATAATCTCCTTCCCAGAATTCATAATAATCTCCCCTAGAATCAGGTTGGCCCAATATCCATGTGTTGTATGGTAGATAGCAAGTTTGAAAAAACCCTGATAAAAGTATCCAGACAGAAAATAATGCAAGATTCATTGCATATGGAGTAGCAACCCATAAAGATTTCCAGTTTTTTATTTCCATATAAGGTATCCGAGCAAAGAAAGCTGCTTGCAAAGGTATTAAATAATAGGCAAATCTATCACCAATGATTGTTGAGACTGATAATGATAAAAAGCAAACCAACATCATTGTTGATCCAACCATCATCAAAGAATACTCTTTTGGATATTTTTTTAACCACTGTTTTCTAAAAAAGAGTAGAAAAATAAGTGAAGAAATTGCTAGTAAACCAACTCTATAGATAGCTCCGTAGGCTTCATAACCAGTATCAACATACCTAAGAGCTGCAAGTTGTCCAAGATCAGATAAAGCTAAAGCTATTATACCAGGCAAAGCAAGAAGACCTCCGGTTACTAATTTCTTGTAATCAACCTCGCCTTTGACAAATGGTATTAATACCACA
>Ga0111541_10000467_pt1 | contig 13128 bp, 12 predicted proteins | sample Knorr_S7_td_DCM__FD_83039 | JGI IMG/M metagenome (GOLD analysis project Ga0111541, IMG submission 83039) | Marine microbial communities from Southern Atlantic Ocean transect - Knorr_S7_td_DCM_ad_131m_LV_B (version 2) (version 2) | ecosystem: Environmental > Aquatic > Marine > Oceanic | place...
ATGGCAAAACATAACCGAGAAGCTACTATTATTAGTATGATTCTCGGTTTTACTTGTTTGGCATTGTTTTTAGATGGAACACTAAGATTACTTGGTATCATCCCACCTTTTATGGACATAGATATAAGTATAGTTGATAAGATTGCAGAGAAAGTAGAGACTGAAGTCCTTCCACTAGTACAAAAGATACCGAGATTTTAAATGGATATTATTGATAACTTTCTACCTGAAAAAGAATTCAGGGGATTACAATCTTATATGATGAATAATGATTGCCCTTGGTTCTATCAAGAAGATGGTACTCTTAATCACTTGTTTTATTCTGCAAAGGGACAGTTGCCGAGAGAAGATGAAGAGATTTGTGCAGCAACTGCAGTGATATTAGATCCTATTATGATAAAGTTGGGTGTTGTTCAACCATATAAAGTTGAAGCATATTTTAAGGGTGGTATCACAAATTATAATAAGGGTGTGAAGAGTGTTAAAGAAGTTGGTATGGTAAAGGATACTTATATAAGTGGGAGATCATCTATCAATACTAATAGTAATGATAAGGTTGCAGTGTTATTCGTTAACACTAATGATGGATACTTAGAATTTGAAGATGGTAGTAAAGTTCCTAGTGTAGAGAATACAATAGTGGTGTTTGATTCTAATACTAAGTACAGGACAGTTGAAACTCCTGATGATTCAAGAAGAGTTGCAATAAACTTTACTTATGAAGCACAAGAATTTAAAGTAGTAAAAGTCAAAAAGAATTAAGCAAACCGAAAGATAGTATAAAGAAACCCCCTTTATGGGGGTTTTCTCATATAAAATAGTGTGTAGAATTCAACACAATACATGTCAGGAGATTTTTTCTCACATAATGATCAACAACCACCTATACCTGTAGAACAGGCACGTGACCTACAACAGAGATGCAGAGCATCGATGGCTATGGATGAGATTAAAGAATCTCGGTGGTATAATACAAACTATATTATTGAATTGGAAAGTTTGATAATCAATCAAAGATACAGGACTGGTAGCCCAATGCAGGAATAAAGAGAGGGTCATATATTATTCAACTTTTTATTCCCATATAAGCGCAAAAAAAACTCGGCACATTTTTTCGTGTGTAGGGTTTTTTTTAATATGAAGAAGTTGCTTCCTCACCACCATCAAATGTTCTTGTTGTAGAAGATGATAAAGTTGTTGTAGTAGTGGTGGTGGATGTAGTGGTAGTAGAAGTTGTTGTCTGAGTTGTTGCTGCAGTTGTATCTTCAGCATCTTCAATTCTTACTGTTGTACTTCCAGGTCCATTATCGTACGATACTATGGTTCCTAGTTGATTTAAAGAAATAGTCTCTGAACCAGATACATAACCTCTGGTGTCTAAGAACCTTTGAGCAACATTGAGTAAAGTCTTCTTATTGTTGAAATCATCCAATTCACTATGATACTCATATGAAAGTAATTCGTCAATTTCACTCAACATTTTGTTTACTAGTTCTACAGTCGGAATCTTTATAAATCGTTTTTTATCATTTACGAAACTTTCGTGTTCATAGTTACTTACAGGGTATATTGACAGTTCCTTTGATTTTACTGTTCCATCAGGTAATGTTGCTCTAAAACTTTCATTTACTTCTATACCTTTGTTAAAAATTACAATATCTTCTTGTCCAGGAACTTCCCATACTATTCTTTGTGTTTCGTAGTGATGAATATCATCAAATGAACCATATTTCTCTAAAACGTATTTTGTTAAATCTTCTTCTTTTTTAGGCCATTGTTCGTAAATATCAGTTATATTGTTCAAAATTAGAATTAACCAATCTAAACCTTCGTCACCTGTTACTCTTTTAGCAACTTCAAATGGTTTAATACCATCTGGTAGAGTTTGTACCTCAAACATGGTAATATATTTTTCTAAATCATCTCTAACAGAGATTCTTCGGAATATGTTTTTTACTAATTGGTAATTAAATGATTCGTCATCATCAATTCCTTTTCCAATGTAGCAATCTGGTAAATGTTTGAAATATGCCATTAGTATCCTTGGGTTACGTCGTCGCCAGTTAGAAGTTTTACTTCAGTAAATTGTAGTGTTAGAATGACTGCTGGTACTGACATGTTTCTTATGGATGGATCTGCACTCATCGCATCAGGTTCAGCTCCGATTCGTTTTAATGCATTATACTGATTATCAGGAGTGTAGTTAACTCCAATAGCAGTACAGACAGAAGGCATTATTTTAAAGTGTAAATTTGGTGTTATTTGTGGTACATCTGAGTTTGCTTCATCTGCTGCTAAACGTACAAATTCTATTTCAAATTTATTTGGAACTTTAAAGAATCTTTGACTTTTGGCATTTTGACCAACTTGAGTGTTCCACATGTTACTATCCCTTAATACACCCCAATCTTTTGTTATATCTCCCCAACTTTTATCATCATCTCCTTTTTTATCATTATATCTACCTTCAGCACCACTAGCAGGATCGTTTATAAGATCACCTTCTTGGAAGGTTGGGTGAGTACCTCTTTTGAAGTAATGTATTATTTCTTCTATTGTTTGACCTTCTTGTTGATTTCTCGCAAACATTTTAAAGTTAAAATTATGCGATCTAAATGACATATTACTGAATATTTGTTCACTGTATGGGTTAAATATTCTTCCTTTAGTTAATGCTTGTAATTCGTTAGCACCTATGTTTCCTGCTAAACCTAATGCACCACTAATACCAGTAGCTGCACCTGCAACTGCACTGTTTAGAAATTCTGGAGAAGCACCTGCAGCTGCTGCTTGAAGAGCATCAGTAAGTTTATCCATATCACTAAATGCTTCAGTTCCACCTGCTGCACCTAGCATTGCACCACCAATACCAAGATCTACTTTTCTATATGATGCATTATATGAAGTCTGTACATTTGGTGGCATATTAATATAAACTGCATCAGGACCACCTACATATATCTTTTGAGCATTAGTCTGACCTAATGTTTCTGAAGAAAATGATGTACCCTCATCAAATCTCATAAAGTATTGACGGAAACGTACATAGTCAATAGCCTCTGTTCCACCCCAAGAATCTGGGTTATCATTACTTCCTGGAACAGGAGCTTGTAGTGGATATCTGTATACTGTCAATTTCTTGCCTAAATATAACGTGACCTCTTTATATTTATGCGTTATAAGCAGGGAAAGTACTTTCCTAGTAAACCTCGGAAGTACAAAGGCAATTATCGAAATATAACATACCGTTCAGGCTGGGAACTCAAATTTATGAGATTTTGTGATAGTAATTCCAGTATTACTGAATGGGGGAGTGAAGAAGTTAAGATTCCTTATATTTCACCTGTTGATAATAAATGGCATACTTATTACCCAGATTTTTATTTAAAAACTAACGGTAAAAAGTATATAGTTGAAGTTAAACCCTTTAAACAGACAAAAGAACCTAAAAAACAAAGAAAGGCGACTAAAGGATATATTACTGAGGTTTTGACTTGGGGAGTAAACCAAGCAAAGTGGAAATATGCTACAGAGTATTGCAAGGATCATAATATGGAATTTATGTTAATCACTGAGAAGGAGCTTAAACCGTAATGTCATGGCCTACCACAAGCACTGATACATCTACTGGTGCTATTAGACGACACCAACAAAGTGGGTATAATTCAGTTCCTCAAGAGGAATCTGCACAATATCCCTCTTTACAGGAGTTTATGTCCTTTTCTTTAAAGGATAGAGATTATACACCAAGTTTTACTAACTTATTTTCCTTTCATATTGCAACACCACCTATTTTAAAGAATAGGATTGGAATTACTGTTGGTCATGATAATACTTTGGGACAAAGAGGGTCTAATTTAGTATCTGATTTAGGAAAACTTAAAAATTCTCTTAATTATTATTGTCAAACAGTTACTGTACCTAGTAAACAGACTACAACTGGTGGAATTGTTAATGTTGGATCTGCATACAAATATGCCACAGGTACTGCATATAGTCAGATAAGTGCAACGTTTATTATACCTAGAAATCAACATTCAAGGAATTTCTTTGAGAGATGGATGGATTTAACCTCAAGAGATTCAAATCAATATAGTGAATATTATGATTTTTATGTTTCTCCTAGAGTATCGATTTATAAATGGGAAAGGAGACCAGGAGCAGCAATTTCAGGAAGTAATTTAGCAGAAATTGCTGATGGTACTGATTTATCCCAAATAAGCGATTTAAATGCAAAGTATGATATAACAGGTAAATGGGAATTGTGGAATGCATTTCCATATAACCTTGGATCTGTTCAACTTAATAATGATAGAGCTAGGTTAATGACTCTAACAATTGGATTTTATTATGAGAGATATAGATTCTTTCCTAAAGATGCTTGGTTTGTTGATGAAGTTGGTCCTATGAAAGATATTGCAATTCCTAGAGATAATCAAGTTGATGCTACTAGAGATGCTAAAAGACTACAACATTTAGTTAAAGCTACTACATCTCAAATAGTTATAGGGTAGGCATATAAATAATTTTACTGAATTGAACTTTATATGGCATTACCTAAGTTAAATGTACCTAAGTACAAATTGAAACTACCGTCAGATGGTAGAACTGTGAATTTTAGACCATTCCTTGTTAAAGAGGAGAAATTACTTCTTTTGGCAACTGAAACAGGTAATCAGGCTGATATAGTAACTGCGATTAAAACTATTATCACGGAATGTACAGATATACATGATGTTGAAGAATTACCTACTTTTGATATCGAGTTTGTATTCCTACAAATTCGTACCAAGTCAGTTGGTGAAGCTGTTGATGTATCTGTTATCTGTCCTGATGATAATGAAACTGAAGTGGAGGTTAAGATTCCTTTAGCCGAAATTAAAGTCATTAAAACAAAGGGACATAAGACTGATATTAAATTAAGTCCAGAGATCATTTTAACTATGGGTTATCCTAGTTTGGATAGTTTTGTTGAAATGAATTTTACTGGAGATGCTACACCTGGTGTTGATCAGATTTTTTCAATGGCTGCAGGATGTGTTAAGCAAATTTCAGATGCCGAAGAGGTATATGAAGCTTCTGATACTCCTAGAGAAGAATTGATTGAATTCTTTGATCAATTGAGTAGTAAACAATTTATGATGATTCAAGACTTTTTTGAAACTATGCCTAAGTTATCTCATACTGTTAAGGTAACTAATCCTAAGACTAAAGTTGAGAGTGATGTTGTACTCGAAGGATTGGCAGCTTTTTTCGGATAGCTCTTCTCCACCAAAGTTTGCAGAGTTATTATGAAGTCAATTTTTCGTTAATGCACCACCATAAGTGGCCAATTGAATTTATTGATAATTTAATACCGTTTGAAAAGGAGATCTATATGAATCTCTTGGTGGCATTTTTAAAGGAAGAAGAGCGAAGAATGAAAGCTCAACAAGCAGCTGAAGCACGTGGAGGTTAATGGCTAAACTCTCGACTTACAAGTTTATTAATCCTGGAAGTTCGGGGAAAACCAGTCCAGCAATTCGTGCTGTCAGAAAAGGTATATTAGCTAAGAATAGAATAGGATCTACACTATCGGGTCTTAGTCTAGTTGTTGCTGATATGCGAGATATTGCATGGGCTAATGTTAAGCTTGATGTAATAGAAGCAAAGTTATTAAGAAGGAAGGCACAAAGGCAAGCAGACCAAGATGCTGAAGATAAGACAGAAAATAATAAGATAGTTGGTAAGAAGTTAACAACTAAGAGGAAACCGACTACTAAAGAGAAGAAGAAATTTGGTGACATCTTTGGATGGATGGGGAACGTTTGGGGTCCTATTGCCAGATTTATAGTAAGTCTTCTTAAATTTTATGTTGTAAAGGATATGCTTGCCTGGGTAGGCGATCCTACTAATAGGGAAAAATTAAAAGAGTTTGTAAGAAAGACTGTATTTGTTATTAAGAAGTTATACAACTTCGGTAAGTGGTTGATAATGGATAATATCCTTACACCAATGTCTGAGTTGCTTGGTGGTGAGGATGAAGATGGAAATAAGGTAGGATTTTTAGGACAAGTAAAGAATCTTGGTAAGGTTCTTTTTGGTTTTATTAGTTTACGGTGGCTTCTTAATCCCTTTGCTTTAATTGGGGATATTTTAGGTCTATTAGACTTTATAATGAACTGGGAGGTTCCTCGATTTAATAATCGTGGAAGATTACGAAAACCACCTAAAAAGCCTCGGAAACCTCGAAGATTACCTTGGTGGCAGAAGAATACTAAATCTTTAGATAGGATGAATAAGTCCTATAAGAGATTTATTCAAGGTACTTCAAATTTTGGTGATAGATTAAGATTAATCCGTAGAGGTCAGATAGGACTTCAGGGTTTATTTAATAAAGGTGGGTTTAAAGATGGTAAGTTAAAAGGTCAAAAGTGGAAACTAAAGAATCCTTTTAAGGATCTTAGACTTGGTGAGAAATTTTCTAATGTCACAGGTATTGTTAGGAAAAATGCTACTAAGGTTGGTAATAATGTACAAAATTGGTTTAAAGGATTAGAACTTGGTAAAAGGGGTGGTGATGTATTAGAAGGTTTGCAGTCATTACCTGGAAAGATTGGTGGTAAGATTAAAGAGATTGACGCAGGAAGGACAAAGAAAGCACTGGATGCAACATCAGAGTTTCTTGCTAATATTGGTCCTGCTGCTAGAAAGAATTTTAAAAAATATAGAAATATAGCAGGTAATATAGCAGGTGGTGTAGGAAGTTTTACATCAAAATGGGCAAAGAGAGCTTGGAATCTTCCTGGTAATATTGAGAAAGGAATACAGAATAGGATATTAAAACCAATATGGGAATTTGTTCAACCATATGTTGATACATTTCTGAAGAAAGGACAAGAGATTTTAGGTGCTATTAATAAAATCCCAATTATTAATAAGCTAACAAAAGCACTTCAAAAGAGAGGTATAACTTGGGGTTCTATTGGTAAGAAGGGAGCACAGTGGGGTAAAAGAGCTGGAGCAGCAATACCACTTATAGGTGGATTAGTTAACTATTATTTTGCTGGACAATCATTCAAATATGGTGATAATATTGCTGGTGTCTTAGAAACAATTGCTGGTACTTTAGATGTTGCTGGTGGTATTAGTACATTAACTGGTGTTGGTGCATCATGGGGTATGCCTATGATGATTGCTGGAACTACTATTGATGCTTATCTACTTGCTCGTATTATACCTGGAGTTGGTGAAGCAATAATGCAATGGGAACAAGAGGGTGGTTTACTTAAACTCATTCCTGGTTTAGTTGAAGCAACTAATGCTATTGCTAGTAAATTTGGTGGTTCAAATGCTAAAGATAAGTTAGCAGAAGCTACTAAGATAATGGAAGGTTCTAAAGATGAGAAGAAAGAAGAGAAGAAGAGTGGAGGGAAAGCATGGTGGGACTTCATGGGGGTCTTTACTGGTAAGAAAAACTCTGACTCAGAACCTGGTGAGTTACGTCAAGCATGGAATCCATTCAAAAAGATTTGGAATATTATTAAATCTCCTTTTGAAGCAGTATATGATGTAGTTGTTAAACCTATTGTCGATTTTGCTGGTAATGTTATTAACAAAGTGGGAGAAATTGCTAGTAATGTCCTGAATAGTGAGTTGGGTCAGATATTATCAGTTGCTTTACCTATTATATTTCCACAATATGCATGGATTGAAAAAGTTATAACAGGAATGAGAGCATTTAGTGCTCTGTCTCAAGGTAATCCAATGGCTGCTGTTATGAGTCTTTGGAATACTGGTGCTAATATATTCCCTGAGACATTTGCTAAATGGGAGACTGGTATAGGTAATTTCTTCTCTAATAATTTTGGAAAACCGTTTGGTAAGCTTTGGTCTAAAGGTCAGGAAATGTATGAAGGATTTATGGATAGTAAGATTGGTAAGATATCTTCTGCTTTAATACAGGGTAACTATGGTGCTGCTTTAGGTGCAGCAGTTGATGGTACTAAATTTGGGGATCAATTGTCTGCATTTGGATCATCAGTTGAGAATATGGGATTGGGTGGAATTCTTAATTCAATTCCTGGTGTTGGTTCTGCTATACAGAATATACCAGGAATTGCAAGTGTTCCAGGAATGGGTGCATTAATTACTGGTGATTTTTCACCATCTAGTTTTATAAGTGGAATGGCAGATAAAGCTGGTATGGGTGGAGTATACAGAGCAATGATGGGTATGGCTGAGAGTGGTGATTTAGGAACAGGTCTTAGAGAATTAGCACCAGAATTGGGTGTTGATAAGAGAGTTCTTGGTGTTGTTGATAATGCTAATGAAATCTTTAGAGATGGTAAGTTTGATTCTGAATATGCATTACAGACTGCTATTGAGATGGTTGCTATTCCTATTATTATGGAGAAGATTGAGGCAGTTCCAGTCCCAGTAGATACATCCTCTGGTGTTGGTGAGCAATTGTCTTCAATGAGTGGTGTCAAAGGTTTGTTAAATAGAATGGGAGGTGCTGGCTGGTAAATGGCAATACAAAAGACTAGAAAAATTAACATGTACAAGTTTGTCGATACTGGGAAAGAATCGTCAGGCGGACCTAAGCGTGGAAAAGATAAGGAACTTGTTCGGGTTGTTAATTTAAATACCAATTGCCTTAATAATCTTGGTGGTGTACTTAATGGTATAGTTACCACTGTTCAGGAACTTAAAAATATTGAAGTTGATCTTTTAGAGAATAGAAGAAAGAGATTAAAGCAAATTGATACAGCACCAACATCATCAGGAACACCTAAAGCTACAAAGTCATTTTTAAAGAAATTTAGTGAATTAAAAACTCCTGGATTCTTAGACAGTATTATGAAGTTTTTGAGTAGTGTATTCAAATTAATGGTAGTAATGCCAATCCTGAAGTGGTTGGCTAATCCAGCAAATAAGAAAAAGATTAAGGCAACTCTTATAAAGCTGCATACAATTTTTAAAGCAATTGCTGAGTTTGTTAGTAGTCAAGTCGTTGGAATGGTTGATGACTTGTATAATCTTCTTAGAGATGATAGTGATCCTTGGACAAAAATAAAATCGTTTACTAAAATTTGGCTTAGGTTTGCTGGAGCATTCTTAGCAATTAGGTATCTTACTCAACCTTGGAAGATAATTGGCGATGTTAGAAAAGTTTTCATGCTTTTCGATAGAAGGGGTAGAACTGTTAAGAGACAATTATTAAGAAGGAAAGGTCGTCTTATGATGACTGGTGGTAGAGCTAGGAAATGGTTCCTTGGTGGATTTATTGGCGGTGCTGCTTTATGGGCTGCGATGGAATTTTTATTCCCTCAAAAAACTGCTGATGGTACTATTGAAGGTCAGATGGATAAGGAAGGTAAACTTCCTGGTGATAAAGGTTATGATGAATCAACTGCTGGTTTCTTTAAAAAGGATGGTGATGGTGATGCTGTAAATGAAATGAATAGGGCTGCTGATAGGCAGAAATCAATAACAGATTATGGTGAGGATCTTACTAATGATGGTAATTATAGTAAGATTAATGTTGGTGAATATGAGGATGGAAATGGAATACCATTAAAGAAACAAGATCAATTACCAGATAAGCAGAAAGAAAAAGCCGATCAAATGAATAAGAAGAATTGGTGGCAAAAGCTTACCGATCTTCCTGGTAATATTACCAAGTCTATGGATGATAGTAAGGATAAGAATGATAATATCCTTGCTGATATGTTGGGTATAACTGCTGCTAAGAAGAAAGCTGACGATACTATGGCAGAGATGAGTCGTAAGATGCAGTCTGATAAGGAGGCAATGGGTAATGATAAGGTTGGTGCTATTACATCAATACTTAATGCTCTTGTTCCTGGACAGATGAATAAGGTGAGAGAAGTTACTAATAAAGGTATAGATGCTTTAAATAGCGTTCAAAATAAGTATGAAGACATGAAACCCAAGAAAAATTTTTGGGAGGATCTTAAGACTGGTTGGGGATTGTTTGGAGGTAAGAAAAATAGAATGCTTGGTGGTGATGTAAACCCAATGGGAAGTGGTATAATATCAGGACCAAATAGTGGATTTCCTGTATCTATGCATCCTGCACTACCACCATCATTTATAGGTCATGGAACTGAATACGTTGCAACAAAAGGAGATGGAAGTGGATTTGTAATTCCATTAGATAATTTTGCTACAAGAAGAGATCCTGGTATTGTTTCTAGATCAATACACAGAGCAAGACAATTAGGATTCAATCTTTCTGAACTTGGATTGAAGAAGTTTGAACGTGGTGGTGGATTTGGACCAGCACTATACCATCCTACAAATAATAAAATAAATGCATTTAGGGGTATTAGTGATAAATCTTTAACTACTCAGTTTGGATCTAAACTCGGTAAAGATTGGAAGAAGAAAGGAGTTAAGGGTAGTGGTAATGAGTTATTCCAAAAGTTAATTCTTGCTGAAGCTAAAGGAGAAGGAATGGCAGGAATGGCATTGGTGGCAAGAAGTGTATTGAATAGACAGAATATTATTGATGAGACAGGTAATCCAGGAACATTTATGTCTAAGAGTGGATCTCTTAAAGATATTATTAGTGCTCCTGGTCAATATAGTCCTATGACTGATGGTAGTATTGGTAGGAAATATAGTGGAGCTGAATTAGAAGTTGCTGCTAGAGCAATTGAAATTGCAAAGAGTCATAGTAGGTTGAAGGGTTTACTTGCAAATCAAATTGAGGATCCTCAGCAGATTGCAAAACTTATGTCTGCAACAGGATTCCGTAATTATTCAAGTGCATTCTATGATAAATCACAGGATGTTAATGAAGTTAAATTTGGAAATCATACTTTCAATACTGCTGGTAACAAGGAAATGAGGTTTGGTCTTCATGGTGATAGAAAACATAATACGTTAATGGATAAGTTGTTGAATCCAGATGGGTTAAATCAAAAAGATAAGAAAGAATTGGGAAGAGCAGGTTCTGCTTATACTAAGAAGACAGGACAGACAGGTGCTCAACTGTTTGGGGGTATTTTTGGTGGTGCAAAAGATATGATGGGTGGCGAAGGTGGAAAACCTGGCGGTATATTTAGTATGTTGACCAATGTATTTGGTGCTAGTAGTGATGGTAAAAAGCAAGGTAAAAAGGCAGGTGGAAGTAATGTTAATAAATCAAAGAGTAAAAAGAATGATGAGATGAAGATACAGAGGGCAACAGATGAAAGAAATAAAGCAAGAAAAGAGATTAATGCTAGAACTACAGGTATAGTTGCTGCTACAACTGCAGCAGTCGATCAATCCAATCGTCAAACTAGACAATATATTAGTGCAGCAAATCAGTCAATATCACAGATACTGACTAATTCTAAGGGTGTTGCTCCTGGACAAGCTAGCTCTGCACCAGGACCAGGTGGTGTTTTTGGTGCATTACTGAAAACTACTGCTGCCGTCCTAAATTCATTTAATAATCCTTTGAGATAAGTTATGCCAATAGCAAGACAGACCCCAGGTGAAGTAGAAATTGAATTTAGTATCTATCGTGGTGGTAAACGATTAGAGACTGATGATGGAAAGTATGATTTAACAGAATACTTAGCTGGATGGGAAGTATATGAAACTATTAGTTCTGCAACTATGGAGGCTAGATTTGTAATTGAAGATCAAGGTGGATTATTAGCAAGTCTTACAGGAACAGAGGAGTTTAGGTTATTAGTTAAAACTGGACGACAGGATAGAACTTATTACTTTAGGTCATATCAAATAGAATCTCGTGTAAGAACTGGACAATCTACTGACTTTTTTCAGGTTAATGCTTGTTCTAGTGAGTTTATTAAAAATGAAGTAAGTAATATATTTGGATCTAGTGAAAAGGTATTTGATAAAAAGGTTAGAGCAGAAGAGATTATTAAAAAATTACTTAAGGATAAAAAATATTTAAATTCTGGTAAATCTATGTTTTTAGAGGATACTCTTAACAAACATACATTTGTTGCTCCTAATTGGAGAGTTCTTGATGTAATTTATTGGATATGTCAAAGGAGTATACGTAAAAATCCTAAAGGTGGTACATTACAGAATGGATTTACATTTTTTGAGAATGCAATGGGTTATAATTTTAAATCTATTGATAAAATGATTGAGGATATTAATGACAATAATAATGGTGATGGTGATACAGATTTGAAGAAAGGTATTGGGAAAATGTATCAATATACTTATACTCCTAAGAATATGAGGGATGAAACTGGTGATGATTCGTATTTGATTGATACTATTGTTTTTCCTGATGAGAAGAGTTATTTAATGGGATTACGACATGGTACTTGGGCTGGTTATAGTGTTGGTTTTGATCCAGTTTCTATATTAAGATCACGTTGGGGTGTTAGTACTGATATGAAGAGTAAGGAATATAGGTATGGAGTTAAGAAATTATGGAGAAAGATGGCTCATATAGGTAAGAGTAATGCAGTTAATCCTATTTCTGGTATGGATCCAGAAATCAGAAACATTGTTGACTTTCCTAAGAGAGTTCGTTATACTATGCTTCCAAACCAAATTTTCGACCCTAAGTACAAAAACAATCCACAAAAGAATTATCAGGAATTAGTTGAATTGCAAGCATATCAATGGATGAGAATAGAAACACTCAAGAATCTTAGAATGCAAATCACTATACCTGGTAATTTAGATTTATATTGTGGTAGTGGTATAGATTTAAAGATACCTTCTACTAAATTGACAGGATCCAAACCTGAATTGGACAGCAAATATAGTGGTAAATGGGTAATTGCTGGAGTTCAACACTCTGGTACTGCTCAAAGTATCAAAATGAACACAGACCTGTTTTTGTGTAGAGATTCGATTAACAAAAGATAAATAGTATTGTTACCTATTAGTAACGGAGAAAAAAATTATGACAACTATCGAACAACACATTCAAAAAGATAGAGACATCCTTGACAATCCAACAACTAGTCCTGCAGCTCGTAGGCATGTTGCAGAAGAGTTACATGAGTTAGAAGTTTATCGTGAGCATCACATAGCAGAGATTAATGCTGGTGACCATCATGATCCTAATACCATTGAACTATTCTGTGAAATGCATCCTGATGAGCCAGAGTGCCTAGTGTATGACGATTAATGAGA
>Ga0111541_10000468_pt1 | contig 13116 bp, 10 predicted proteins | sample Knorr_S7_td_DCM__FD_83039 | JGI IMG/M metagenome (GOLD analysis project Ga0111541, IMG submission 83039) | Marine microbial communities from Southern Atlantic Ocean transect - Knorr_S7_td_DCM_ad_131m_LV_B (version 2) (version 2) | ecosystem: Environmental > Aquatic > Marine > Oceanic | place...
GAATTGGATGTTTATCTAACCCAAGTTCTGACCTTAAAGCTGCTACTGAAGATTTTGTAGCACTTTGACCGAGAATCTCAGTAGCAAAATCACCTGGTAAAAATGAAAAACAGCTAAAAATTATTACAGAAAAAGCAAATACTGTAATTAGTCCAAGACCTATTCTTAATAAAACAGTCTTAAAAATTGGGTGAATTCGGGTAATTTTTTACCTCCATTTATAATTATGTTATCTAGTTATGGTTATTATGAAATTGGGTTAAAAAGCAACCTAAAATTAATAAAATATCCGTTGAATAAAATCTTTTTATATGTTTGAATAAGATAATAAAGTTTGTTTTTATGGTTTAATTTCTATCAAGAATGAACAAAAACAAAGGTTTTTGTATATTTAGGGAGGACAAATGAAAGATAAAAAAATAGATAAATACATAAAAGAACAGTCTACTAAACTTACTAACAGTTTAATAAGTCGTAGACAGTTTGTAATGTCTGTACTTGCAACAGGAGTTACTCTTCCTATTGCTTTATCATTAGCAGATAAAGCGGTTGCAGCTACAGCAAACAAAGGTGGTCACTTTAGATGGGGTAACGGAGCGGCCGATACTACTGATACACTAGATCCGGCTACATACCAAAGTTCGTTTATGCAAGCGGTTGCATGGTCATATCAAAACTGTTTAACAGTTGTTGATTCGGATCACAAAGTTATACCAGAACTTGCAGAGAGTATAGAATCAGATGATGCTCAAACTTGGGTTTATAATCTTCACAAAGGTGTTGAGTTTCATAATGGCCAAACTATGACTGCTGATGATGTTGTTGCTAACTATCAATATCATATGAATCCAGATACTGCTTCGGCAGCTGGAGGTTTGTTATCTCAAATAGATACCATTAGTGCTGATGGACCAAATAGGGTTATATTTAAATTGAAGGCTGCAAATGCAGACTGGCCTGCAATTACAACAGATTATCATATAATGATAAAACCGACTAAAGATGGAGTGGTTGATGCTCAATCAACAATAGGTACTGGTCCATATATAATGGATGAATTTAATCCAGGAGTAGGCGCTAAGTTTGGAAAAAGAAATCCAAACTACTTTAAAGGTGACTCATATGCTCATTTTGATTCTATTGAGGTAATTGGTATTAATGATCCTGCTACAAGACAAGCAGCATTACTTAATGGTGAAATTGATTGGATGAATGGTGTTGATTTAAGAACTGCTGATCTATTAACTAGAAATCCTAATATAGAAATCACTGCAGCATCTGGATTTGCCCATTATACAGCGCCTATGAGATTAAATGTTGCACCGTTCGATAATTTTGATGTTCGTATGGCAATGAAGTATGCTATCAAAAGACAAGAAATTGTTGATAAAATTATGCTTGGATATGGTACTTTAGGTAACGATCATCCAATAGCAACTGCACACCCATTCCATAATAGTGCTTTAGAGCAAAGAGAGTTTGATGCTGATAAAGCAAGGTATCATTGGAAAAAATCTGGTGTAAGTGGACCAATAGAAATTAGTACATCTGAGGTACCTTACGCAGGTTGTACTGATGCTACAAACTTAATAGCAGCATCTGCACAAGAGTGTGGAATAGATCTTCGTGTTAAAAAAGAACCAGAAGATGGTTATTGGAGTAATGTTTGGAACACTAAAGGATTTAGTATGAGCTCATGGGGTGGGAGACCAACCGAAGATATGATGTGGTCTGCAGCATTTACTGATGACACAGAGTGGAATGAAGCAGCTTGGGGTAATCTTGTTAAAACTGATGCTACTAAAAGATTTAACGAATTAGTTCGTGCAGCTAGATCTGAGTTAGATTTTGAAAAAAGAAAATCTATGTATTGGGAATGCCAAGCTTTATGTAACTTTGATGGTGGTGCAATTGTTTATGCATTTAACCAATACGTTGGCGCCGGTTCAAAAAAATTAGCGCATGGTGATGATGTTGCCGGAAACTGGGAAAGTGACGGTAATAAAATTTCTGAACGTTGGTGGTTCGCTTAATATTATAATTCAAGTGGCGCATCAAAATGCGCCACTTACTTCTTTATTGCATTATTTATTTACTTATAAATTTTTTTTCACTATTTATTTTTTTATATGTTTAAAAAAAATAAAAAATATATTCTTGATGGAGGTTCAGGTCAGACATTAATGGAAATGGGATTGCGCACAACAGGCGATCTTTGGTCTGCTAAAGCACTTATAGATACCAATTTACATTCATTGGTTTTAAAAATGCATAAAGAGTTTATTAATGCTGGATCTGAATTAATTGTTACAGCAAATTTTAGTGTTAGAAGGAGATTATTAAAAAAATATAATCTTTTAGAATCTTTAGAATTTGCAATAAAATCTGCAGGAAAAATTGCTTTAAAAGCAAAAAACGAATCAAACAAAAAAATTTTAATTGCTGGTTCATTACCCAATCAAGGAAATACATATTCTCCCTTACAATTTGAAACAGATGAAACGATCTATAAAAATTTTTTTGAAGTAGCAAAAAATCTAAATGATTACGTTGATTTATTTTATTTAGATGTTTTAAGCTCAATAAAAGAAATACGGTTAGCATTAGAGTCAACTAAAGAATTTAACAAACAAGTTCTTGTTGGTGTTCATTTGCGCTTTGATGCAAAATTACCATCTGGAGAAACATTAAATCAATTATTTGAAGTGATTAAAGATTATAACTGTTGTGGCGTTATTTCAGCATGTGTATCACCAGAAATTGTTGATTTAAGTCTTCCTATGCTAAATAAGCAAAATCTTCCATTTGGTTATAAAATGAACTTATTTAAACATTTGCCAACAAGTAACAAAAATAGTTTTCATAAAGAAGGTTTTGAGGGTGAGAGAGATTATGAAGATCCAATTGAATTATTGGGTACAAGAAATAATGAGTATTTAGGTGATAAATATAAAAATTTTGTACTAAACACTTTAAGTAAAGGAGTATCTTTAATTGGTGGATGTTGTGAGATTAAACCAAGACATATAAACTTAATAAAAAATATCTTTTAATTTTTAATTCATGTTAGTTTGATATAATTAAATCAATAAAAATGGAAAAAACATTAAACAATTATCGATTTGTAATTAAGGCTGTACCTAAAGAAAACTCTAAATCAGTTGAGTTAGCGAGACCGATGAAAATTCATCCATTGAGTTATCAAGAATTGCCTTTTGATCCAGAATATACAAATTATGCTGATGGAAGATTTACACTAGAAAAATTATCAAATATTTCTTCAGATGAAATGTACTGGAAAGCAAGACAAGAATTAATCTTAAGACATACTGGTGAACATCCTTATGAAATCTCTGGTCCTGATGTAGAAAAACTATTACAGAAAATTTTTCCCAGAGATATTTCTAAAATAAAAGTTGGTCGATGTTCTTATCAATTTGCATGCTACCATGATGGCGGTATGATCTCTGATGGTATACTTCTTAAATTAAGTGAGAATAAATTCTGGTTTGCTCAGGGAGATGGTCACTTGTTTGGTTGGTATAAAGCGCATTCAAATAATTTAAATGTACATATTACTGATCCAAATGTTTGGGTCAGTCAAATTCAAGGACCTAAATCTTTAAAATTACTTGATAAATTACTAGATGAACCAATTAAAGGGAGTTTTAAATACTTTGATTGGAAAGAGGTGTCAATATCATCACAAAAAGTAATAATTAGCAGAACAGGATTTACCAATGAACTGGGTTGGGAAATTTATTTAAAACCTGAAAATGATGCAAAAAAAATTGGTGATTTAATTTTAGAAGAAGGTAAGAAAATGGGAATGCTTCTTACTGCTTCGCCTGGATTTAGAGCAAGAAGAATTGAAGGAGGCCTTTTATCTTCAAGTAGAGATTTTACTAAAGATAGAACACCATTTTCAGTAGGCTTAGGAAGATTTATAAACTTTGCAAAAGGAGATTTTATTGGGAGAGAATATTTAATTAATGCAGATAAAGAATGTTTAACTTGGGGTATGCGAGTAGAAAATAGTTTTGCAGTCGTAGATACTGAAATTTTAAAAAATAATAAAAAAATAGGTTTAGTCACTTCTAGCACATGGTCTCCTTATCAAGTTTGTGGTGTTAGTATTGTTCATATGAATGATAAAAAATACGGCCCAGGTACAATAGTTGAGGTTTTGTGTAATGATGGTCAATTGCATAAGGCAGAAATTTGTAAAATACCGATGTATGACAGCAAAGGCGATATTCCTAGAGGATTAAAAGAAGATATCCCAAATGGACCTGCTCCATGGCAAGGTATTAAAAAAAACTAGGTATATTTTATAATAGAATTATATTTTATATTAGAATACTAATAATTTTAAATGAATTACAATATTCAACCAAGTACAAAAATACATACAATTGATGATGCTATTCAACTTTCAAAAAGTCGTTTACCAAAATTAGTTTTTGATTTTATTGATGGTGCATCAGGTGATGATAAACTTGCTGAAATAAATAGTACTGCTTTAGATCAAATTAGACTTGAACCTAAAGTATTTAAAAATGTTGAAAATAGAATCTTGAAAAAAAATTTTTTCGATTTTGAATTTGATTATCCATTTGGCTTTGCTCCAATGGGAATGACAAATTTATCATGGCCAGGGGCAGACAAAATGATTGCAAATGAAAGCTCACATAACAATATTCCAACATGTGTATCCATGGCTTCTAGCACTACTTTAGAAGATATGTATAGATTTTCTAACGGACATTCTTGGATGCAAATTTATATTTTTCAAAGTGAGCAATTTATAATGGAATTATTAGAAAGAGCAAAAAATATTGGATATAAAGTTTTAATTTTAACAGTAGATGTACCAATACTTTCTCGCAGAGCAAGAGATGATAGAAATGGTTTTGGTTATCCTTTCAAAATTGGTCCAAAACAGTTTTTAGATTTTTTACTACATCCACAATGGAGCTTATCAACACTAATGAAAGGTGCTCCTCAACCCATGAATTATATTACTTCTAAAACTGGAGATCAAATTTTTAGAAGAAAAGAAAGTAGAGGCGCTACTGACTGGAATACACTAAGTAGAATTAGAGATATTTGGAAAGATAAATTAATTGTTAAGGGTGTAATGAATTCAGATGATGCTATTAAAATTAAAGAAGCAGGAGTTGATGCAATACAAGTATCTAATCATGGTGGTAGACAATTAGATAGTGCAACAGCAGCAATAAATGCTTTACCAAAAATAAGAAAAGTACTTGGTAAAGAATTTCCTATAATATTTGATAGTGGTGTAAGAAGTGGTAGTGATATTTTAAGGGCCTTAGCTTTTGGTGCAAACTTTGTAATGCTTGGTAGACCTTTAATGTATGCAATTGGCGCAGATGGGGCTAGAGGTCTTAGAAGAATTATAAATTTAATAAAAGAAGAACTAAGTACAAATCTTGGCTTAGTTGGCTTGACAAATATTAATGAAGTAGATGAAAAAATAATAGCAGACAAATATTTTAAGGATATAGAATATTAAACAATGAGTGAAAAAAAAATAAGAGGCGGAGCATTAGTAGCAAGAGCGCTTAAAGATAAAGGAATTGAACATGTTTTTACGCTTTCAGGTGGATTTTGTAATCCAGCTTTAGAGGGCTTTATGGAATGTCAAATTAATGTAATTAATTGTCCTCATGAACAAATTGCTGGTCATCTTGCAGATGGTCATACAAGAATTACAAGAAAACCTTCAGTTTGTATTGTAGGTCCCGAAGGATTTGCTAATGCAGTGCCATCAATGATGGAAGCATGGGGCGAAAGATCTCCTGTAATATTCATTACTGGTTCAAGTAGTTTAAAACGTCAAGGCTCTGGAGGCTTTAAAGAAATCGATGATGTTTCAATTGCAGCACCACTTACTAAATATAGTGCAAGCATTACCGATGGAACTAGAATAAGAGAGTTTGTAGATAGGGCATATAGAATAGCAACCAATGGTTATCCTGGTGCAGTGCATTTAAGTATTCCAGTTGATATAATGTTTTCTTCTTTTAATGAAAATTCAGGTTTAGAGGAAAGACCCTTTTCTCATCAAAAAAAACCTGAATCTAAAGCTTGGCCTGATCCTAATCAATTAGATGAAATCTTAAACCTAACAACTAATTCAAAAAAACCAGTTCTTATTGGTGGTCATGGAATTTGGTGGTCAAGTGCAGAAAAAAAATTGGAGCATGCAGGTTTTGAACTAAATATCCCTATATTTAATATTCCCTATCATCAAAAACTTTTAGGAGAAGAAGTTGATAGTTATATGGGTTTAGCAGACATACATCAATATCCTCCTTCTAAAATTGCATTAAATGAATCAGATCTTATTTTAATGATAGGAGCAAGGCTTGATAACCAAATGAATTTTGGAAATCCACCCTTGTTCCCAAAAACTACAAAACTTATTTGCATTAATGGATCACATGAAGAAATAGAATTAAATAGAGCTGCAGATATAAATTTGTTATCAGACCCCAATGTTTTTTTAGAAAAATTAATTGAATTAAAGAAAAAAGGTAAGTGGAAACTTGATAAAAAGTGGTTTCATTTTAATAAATTAGAAAAAAATAACTGGATTAAAAAAACTTTAAATGATTTACAAAAAGAAACAGAGAAAGCAAAAAAAGATGGTGGAAAAATTCATCCTTTGCAATTAGCTTTAGATGTTCAAGAAGTTTTAAAAGAAAATGATTGGCTCGTTATTGATGGGGGTAACACTCATTTCTGGTCAGAAATAGCAATTAATATAGCTGGATCTCAGGGGAAAAAATTGGGTGGAATTTTACACCCAGGAACATTCAGTATGTTGGGAGTGGGAGTTCCATTTGCAGTCTCTGCTAAAAATACACACCCAAAATCTACAGTTGTTTTGATTAGTGGTGATGGAGCTTTTCTTTCTGGAGGACTATCAATAGAATCTGCTTTTCAAGAAAATAAACCAATAGTTGTTGTTGTAGATAATAATGGTGGATTAGATTGCATTTCACAACAACAAGAAAGACTATTTAAAAGTGGTAAACACTTTGCAACTGATTTTAGAGATATACCTTTCCATTCTATATTTGAAGGTTTTGGAGGTTATGGAGAATTAGTTACAAAAAGAGAGCAGTTAGGATCAGCATTGAAAAGAGCAATTGAAAGTGGCAAAACTGCCTGTGTTAACGTAAAAGCAAAAGGAGTAATTAGCCCAATTGTTGCTGCTGTTAGCGATAAAAGAGACAAAGCTTCAATTGAGTAAAATATATTATGGCAATATTTTCATCACATTTACTAAATTCTTTAGATGGCACTCATGCAAGCAATGTTAAAGTAAGTTTAACTAAAATTGACTTACAAGGTGAAAAAAAAATTTTGTTTGACATGGTTACTGATGAGAATGGTAGAATTAATAAAGAATTTAATTTAACACAAGATGATTTTTTATGTAATTTTGAAATGATTATAAAATTAGGAGATTATTTTTCAAATTATTTTAAAACAGATTCAAATAAAATAGTTTCTGATATTGTGATAAGAATTAATATGAAAAATAATAACACAAAATATCATATACCTATTATTATTTCCCCAAACAGCTATTCGATTTGGTGGTCAAAATAAATATAATTTTAAAAAAATGAATTTTTCAAATATAACAATGTCTAAAAGAATTAGACGAACTCCTTATACTGATAAAATAGAAGAATGTGGAGTCACTGGTTTTACTGTAGTTAATCATATGCTTTTACCAAAAGCTTTTAGTAGATCAACGGAAGAGGATTATTGGCATTTAGCTTCTCATGTTCAATTATGGGATGTTTCTTGCCAGAGGCAGGTGCAAATAGAAGGTCCAGATTCCGATAAATTTATCCAAATGATGACTCCTAGATCAATTAAAGACATGCACATTGGACAGTGCTTATATATTCCGTTGATTGATGAAAATGCTGGTATGATAAATGATCCTGTTTTGCTTAAATTAGATAATAAAAAATTTTGGTTATCAATTGCAGATTCAGATGTTTTACTATGGGCAAAAGGTTTGGCTGTTGGATTAAATTTAAATGTTTCAATTCTAGAGCCTGAAATTTATCCTTTAGCTATTCAAGGACCTAAATCAGAAGATTTGATGGTTTCTGTTTTTGGTGAAGAAATAAGATCAATAAAATTTTTTAATTTTAAAGTTTTTGATTTTAATGGAGAGCAACAAATTATTTCTCGATCTGGATATAGCAACCAAGATGGATTTGAAATTTTTTTTTCAGGATATGATAATGGTGAATTAATATGGGAAAAATTATGGCAACATGGTTTAAAGTATAATATTTCTGCAGGATGCCCAAATTTAATTGACAGAATAGAGGCAGGTCTTCTTTCTTATGGAAATGATTTTACAATAAAAAATAATCCAATGGAATGTAATTTTGAAAATTATATAAAAGATTTGAATCATGAATTTATTGGTAAAAAAGCCTTAGAAAAAATAAAACTAAAAGGTGTTACAAAAAAAATCCGAGGTATTATTTTTGATGAAAGTCCTTGTCCATCTTGCACTATACCTTTTCCAGTTTTTTCTAAAAATAAATTAAAAATCGGAGAAATAACCTCAGGTATTTATTCTCCAAAATTAAAAAAAAATATTGGTATTTCGATGATTTTAAGAGAATATAGTGATGTTGAGACAGAAGTAATAATTGAAACACCAGACAAAATAAAAAGATATGGTGTGATTAATTTATTACCTTTTACAAAGTAGATTTTTTATCAAATTAGTTCTTTAGAGACTTAAATTTTAAACGCATTTCATGAAGTATAGGTTCTGTATAACCAGAAGGTTGCTCTAGACCTTCTAATGCAAGTCTTTCAGCGGCTTGAAATGCTATCGTATCATAAGATTTACTCATATTCATATAATTAGGATCATTTTTATTTTGTTTATCAACTACTTTAGCCATTTTTTTTAATGTTTTTTTAATTTGCTCTTTTGTAATTATTCCATGGGTGAGCCAATTTGTTATAGCTTGGGAAGAAATTCTACAAGTTGCCCTATCTTCCATAAGCCCTATATTATTTATATCTTTAACTTTTGAACAGCCTATGCCTTGGTCGATCCATCTAACTACATAACCTAAAATTCCTTGTATATTGTTTTCAAGTTCATTTTTAATTTCTCCTTCTGATAAGTTTTTTCCTTTTAAAAGAGGAAGTGTTAATAATTCATCAAGTTCATTTTTTGATTTTTTTTCTTTAATATAATTTTGCTGCTTTTCTACATTGATCTTATGATAATGCATGACATGCAAGGTTGCAGCTGTGGGACTAGGTACCCAAGCACAATTAGCACCACACATTGGATGATTTATTTTTTCTTCTAACATTTCCTTCATCAGATCAGGCATTGCCCACATACCCTTTCCTATCTGAGCTTTACCTTGCAGGCCACATTCAAGACCTATATTTACATTTCTATTTTCATAAGATTTTATCCATGTTGCATTCTTCATATCTTTTTTTCTTACAAATGTACCTGCGTACATAGAAGTATGAATCTCATCACCGGTTCTATCTAAAAATCCAGTATTTATAAAAGCTATTCTAGATTTAGATGCCCTAATACATTCCTTTAGATTGACACTTGTTCTTCGTTCTTCATCCATAATCCCAATTTTTATTGTATTTTTTGAAAGTTTAAGAAGTTTCTCAATATGGCTGAAAAGTTTAATAGTAAAATCAACTTCTAGAGGTCCATGAAGTTTTGGTTTAACAATGTAAATAGATTTATTAATTGAATTTCTTTGTTTTTTTGGTTTTTTAAAATCATGCATTGCTATTAATGAAGTAATAATTGCATCCATTATTCCCTCACCAATTTCATTATTTTTTAAATCAGTAATCGCTGGAGTAGTCATCAAATGACCTACATTTCTAACTAACATTAGAGCTCTTCCTCTTAATATTTTTTTCTTTCCAGATAGGGATAAAATTTCTATATCCTTATTTAATATTCTTTTTATTTTTTTATTACCTTTATAAAATATGGAATTTAAATTTCCTTTCATTAGACCAAGCCAGTTTCTATAAGCTAAAATTTTATCTTCAGTATCTACTGTTGCAACACTGTCTTCACAATCTAGTATTGTAGAAATAGCTGATTCTAATATTACATCTGCAATATTTGCTTTATCTATTTTTCCAATCTTATGATTTGGATCAATAATTATTCTACAATGAAGGTGGTGTTTAAATAAGACTAACTCATTTATATTTTTTAAATGATCATATTTTAAACCTACAATTTGATTTATTTTTTTTAAAGTAGTTTTTGTGGCATCATCTAATTCAAATATTAATTTATCTCCAATTATTTTAATCTTAATTATATTTTTCCAAGAAGATTTTTTTAATGGTGCAAAGTTGTCAAGGTGATTTCTTGAATAATCTATAACCTTATCACCTCTTTTTTTATTGTATTTTGAGTTTTTAGGTATGGGTCCTAAGATATTAGTACCATATAAAGCATCATATAAACTTCCCCATCTTGCATTAACGGCGTTCAGTGCATATCTAGCATTAGTAATTGGAACTACTAATTGTGGCCCTGATATATTAGCAATTTCGGTATCAACATTTTTAGTATTTATCTTAAAAGATTTACCCTCTTTAGTAAGGTATCCGATATCATAAAGATATCTTTTATATTTTTCTATTTTAACCTCACTACCTTTTTGCTCTTTGAAAAATTTGTTTAAATTATTTTGTATCTGGTTACGCTTATTTAGTAATTCTAAGTTTTTTGGAAAAAAATAATCAACAATATTTGAAAATCCTTTCCAAAATTCTTCTTTACTAACGTTTAAATCAATTAAGACTTCATTATTTATAAAATTAAAAAGTTTTGAATTAACTTTAATTTTTTTTACTTTAATCATTAATTAAAAAAGATAAATAAAGATTTTTTAAAATAATTAAATAACTTTTGAGAATTCTTGTGCATATTCTTTTATCTTCATTAACATTGAATACACACCATTTCTTCTGCCAGGAGTCAAAAGAGTATTTAATTTTAAAACTTCTAGTAAATTAAAGTCTGAATTTAATATATCTTTTGGTTTTCTGCCTCCATAAATATCAATCAATATAGTGACCATGCCTTTTGAAATAAAGGCATCAGAATCAGAGTAAAAAAAAAGTTTATTATTATCCATATGTGGGACTAACCACACTTGAGCCTGACAACCTTCAACTTTAAATGAATCTTTTCGAAATTCTTCAGGAAATTTATTAGAATTTTTTGCCTGATCAAGTAGAAATTTATATTTTTCCATTTCATCATCAAAAATCTCTAAACTTTCTTTGTAAAAAATAATTTTTTCTTCAATTGATATCATTTCATATACTCTCTTAAAATTTTTGCAGATTCTTCAGGTAAAACATCCATTATAAAAACTCCTGCCATAGACTCAGATCCTGCCAAAACTTTAGGTTTTTCTTTATGACGAAGAGGAGGATAAAATTCAACATGAAAATGAAAAGTAGAATCATCTAAAGAAGGTGAAGCGTGTAAACCCATAATATAAGGGCATTTTTTGGATAAAAAAGAATCATACCCTTTTACAACCTTTTGAATAGATTTAGAAAAAGATCTTATTTCCTCAAAAGTAAAAGACCATGGTCCAGGTACTTGTCTTTTAGGTAAAATCCAAACTTCATAAGCATATCTTGCAAAAGGAGGTACTATTGCTAATATAAATTCATCCTGAAAGACATAATATTTTTTTTCTAAGTTTTTTAATATTTTTAAAAGAAAATTTTCTTCTTTAAAAGCAACCACCTCAGTTTTAATAACAGGCGGTATAAATGGAAAAGCATATATCTGTCCGTGTGGATGGTGAAGGGTAACTCCACATTCTTCCCCTCTATTTTCAAAAGGCATTACATATTTTATATCATCTCTTTTTAATAACTCTTTATATCTATCTATCCACGCATTTACCAACAATTCTATTTTATCTAAAGACATTTGAGCTAATGTATCAGAGTGTTTTGACGAATATACAACTACTTCACATTGTCCATTTGATGGTAATGTTTTTATTAGCTCAACGTTATTTTTCTCATCATGTGTATTAAAGCTAGACCAACGATTTGGAAATATAGCTACCTCAAAATCATTGAATGGTATTTCAGTCGGAAAATTTAGATTAGCGCCAGGGCATAAAGGACAATATTCTTTTGGAGGAAATGCCGTCCTATTTTTTCTACCTGCTGAATAACTAACCCATTCTTTTCTAGATGGATTCCAACGCATGTGTGGTTTTGGAGTTTCTGTAATCTTAAGTTCTTCTGATGGAGATTCTTTATGTTCTTTATAACCATATAATAATAATTTTTTATCATCATTTCTATTAAAAACTCTTTTAAAGATTTTCTTCATTTATTTTTTTTTCCCAATCAATAGATGATTTAATAATTGTAGATAAGTTATTATATTTTGGTTTCCAATTAATAAATTTATGAATTTTATCAACATTTGAAACTAATTTCTCAGGATCACCTGAACGTCTATTAATAAATTCATATTTTATCGAACCATTAGTTATCTCATTAGCTTTGTCTATTACCTCTTTTACAGAATAGCCATTTCCATAACCACAATTAAAAATATGCGATATTTTTTTTTCATTCAGAAACTTTGCAACCTCTACATGTATATCTGACAAATCACTAACATGAATGTAGTCTCTTATAGCTGTTCCATCTGGTGTATTATAATCATTTCCAAAAATCTCTATTTTTTCTCTTTTTCCTACAATAACTTCACTCAATATTTTAATCAAATGAGTTGAATTTTTTGAAATTAGACCAGTTCTTTGATTTATATCAGCACCAGCAACATTAAAGTATCTTAATATTATTGAATTAAACTTATTACGGTTAGCTATAAGATATTTTTCTGTTTTTAATTTTGATTCACCATATGGGTTTATGGGGTCAAGTTTTTCACTTTCAGTTATTTTTAATTTATTTTTTGGGTTTCCATATACTGCTGCAGTAGAAGAAAAGACTATATCTTTTAAATTATTTTTATAA
>Ga0111541_10000473_pt1 | contig 13069 bp, 15 predicted proteins | sample Knorr_S7_td_DCM__FD_83039 | JGI IMG/M metagenome (GOLD analysis project Ga0111541, IMG submission 83039) | Marine microbial communities from Southern Atlantic Ocean transect - Knorr_S7_td_DCM_ad_131m_LV_B (version 2) (version 2) | ecosystem: Environmental > Aquatic > Marine > Oceanic | place...
CCACTACATAAAAATTACAATAAATTAATGGACTCAAAAAATGCAGATATGCAAAATATTAATTATGTAGGTGGAGCGGGCTCTACTACCGCAGCACAATTTTTGGAGAGATTTATAATAAATAAAACTCCGTGGGCCCATCTTGATATAGCAGGAATGGCTTTTTCAAAATATGCAGGTGCTTTAAATTCAGGAGGCGCCACTGGATATGGAGTAAGATTATTAAATAAATTTGTGGAAGATAATTATGAGTGATATTGAAAAAACATTATCAATTATAAAACCAGATGCTGTTGAAAGAAATTTGCAGGAAGAAATTAAAAACGAATTTAAAAATAATGGCTTTGAAATTTTACAAGAAAAGAAAATTCATATTTCGAAACAAGAAGCTGAAACATTTTATAAAGTTCATCAAACAAAACCTTTTTATAATGATTTATGTACATATTTGTCTTCTGGACCAATTATTGTCATGGAGCTTCAAAAAGACAATGCAATATTAGATAATAGAAAGCTAATGGGTGCAACAAATCCTGAATTGGCAGAAGAAGGAACTTTAAGAAAAAAGTATGGAATTTCAATAGATAAAAATTCTGTTCACGGATCAGACAGTTTAGAAAATGCTAGAATAGAAATTGATTTTTTCTTTAAAGACTAGAAAGAAATTTTTTTATCGCTTTAGGATAAAGTATATGCTCAAGCTTTAAAATTTTTTTTTCTAAACTTTCTATAGTTTCTGAATTTGTGACATTAACTTTTTTTTGTAAAATTATTTTTCCAGAATCCAATTTTGAAGTAACTAAATGAACCGTTGAACCAGAAACAACTTCCTTATTTTTTAAAACTCTTTTATGGGTATTTAAGCCCTTATACTTTGGTAGTAACGAAGGATGAATATTAATTATAGGTTTTTTAAATTTTATTATAAAATTTTTTGAAAGGATTTTCATAAAACCAGCTAAACAGATTAATTCTATTTTATTTTTATAAAGTTTTTTTAAAATATTCTTTTCTGAAATATTTTTATTATTAAACAATGTCACAAAATTTTTAATTTTTGATTTTTTTGCATATTGCAAACCTTTAGCAATAGGATTATTTGAAACTACTAATTTAATTACGATTGATGAATTTTTTTTTTTTGAAAAATTAATTAATGATTTTAAATTACTTCCTCTGCCTGAAATAAATACAGCAGTATTTATTTTTTTTACCATTTAATTTTTCCACTTAATTTTACTTTTGTTGAGTTTTTTGTAATTTTTCCAATAATATAAGGTTTAAATTTTTTTGAAAAATATTTTTTTACTATTTCTAAATTTTTTTTTTTAATGATTAAGCAAAAACCTACACCACAATTAAAAGTTTTTAACATTTCGTTTTCAGCTATACCTGAATTTTTTAACCAAGTAAAAATTTTTTGAATTCTAATATTATCTAAATTTATTTCAGCACACAAATTATTGGGAATGACTCTTTCAATATTATCTTTAAGGCCACCGCCTGTGATATTCGCACAACCATTTAAAATATTTTTCTTTACTAAATTTAAGACTTCGTTGACATATATTTTTGTTGGTTTTATTAATTCTTTTTTTAAAAATTTATTTTTAGATAAATTTATTTTTTTTTTTTTTAAAACTTCTCTAACTAAAGAATAGCCATTAGAATGTAACCCGTTTGATGGGATAGCTAAAATTATATCATTTTTTTTTATGTTTAAATTAAGAACCTTATGCTTTTCAACTAATCCAACTGAAAAACCTGCAATATCAAATTTTCCTTTTGCATAAGTTCCAGGCATTTCAGCAGTTTCCCCTCCTACAAGTTTACAGTTTGCCAACCTACATCCTTTAATTATTCCTTTAATAATATTTTTTAATTTTCTTAGATCAATTTTATTAATAGATATGTAATCGAGAAATAGATATGGTTTAGCACCTTGTACGATTAAATCATTTACGCACATGGCTACCAAGTCTATTCCAATTGTATTAAATTTTTTTAATTCATTTGCTATTTCAATCTTAGTACCAACCCCATCTGTACTTGTAACAATTAAGGGATTTTTTAAATTATTTGGAATATTTGACATTGCGCCAAATCCACCGATGTTCTTAAAATTACCACTTTTATCTGTTTTTTTTGAAATTGAAGATATAAACTTTACAAATTTATTTGCTTTCTTAATGTTAACTCCACTTTTTGTATATGTTAACTTTTTTGAATTCATAATTGATGATTATGCCATTATTTAAAAAAAAATACTTATTTTATGTATACATATTTTTTTTAATTATAGTCTTTTTTTTTAACGAGTTTTCCACAAATATTTCCTTAGGTAAAAATTTTAATATTCCAAAAGTTAAAGTAGAAGAGAAATACGATTTAAATTTTGACAAATCTAAAGTTATGGATAATGCTTTTGATAAAGCATTTAAAATTTTAATTTATAAAATTGTAGAAAATGCAGATCGAGCAGTGCTGTCTGAAATTTCTATTAATGAAATCAAAAGTTTGATTGAAAATTTCTCAATTTCTGATGAAAAGTTTCAAAATAATAAATATATAAGTCAATTTAATGTTCAATTTAATAAAAAAAAAATATTTAATTATTTAAATAAAAAAAATATAATTCCATCTTCGCCTATAGATATTAATACTTTTATTTTACCAATATTAATTGATACCGGTAATAATGAACTTTATTATTTAAATCAGAATATTTTCTATAATAATTGGAATTTAGACATAAAAAAATATCATCTGCTTAACTATATTTTGCCAAATGAAGATATAGAAGATTATGCTGTAATAAAAAAAAATATTAAAAATATTGAAAACTATAATTTTGCAGAAATAACCAGTAAATACAATTTACAAAACAATATCATCTTAATTATCCTAAAATCAGAGTCACAGTTAAGAGTATTTTCTAAAATTGATTTTGGAAAAAAAAAACTGCTTGCTCATAAAATTTACAAAATTAGCAATATTAGTAATGATGCACTTATTAATAATATAATATTAGAAATAAAAGAGAATTATGAAGATAAATGGAAATCTTTAAATAAAATAAATACATCAATAGAACTTCCAATAAGAATATCAATTGATTCTAAAAATATTTATCTTTCAAGACAACTTGAAAATAGTCTTTCTAGTATTGATTTAGTTTCAAGTTATCAAATAGAAAAATTTAATAACAAAGAAATTTTATATAAAATAATTTTCAATAGTACTCCTAATAGATTTTTAGATATAATGTTTTTAAATAATTTTAAAGTAGACACTTCAAAAGAAATATGGAGATTACAGTGAAAGAATTGAACCAATTATTATTAAAATTTGATATTAAAAAAAATTTTAATAATCATGATTTTTTTGTATCTGAGAGTAATTTTTTTGCTTTTAATCTTATAGATAAATGGCCCAAATGGGAAAAAAAAATTCTTAACATATCTGGTGAAAACTTTTCAGGAAAAACACACCTTGCAAACATTTTTAAATCTAAAAGCAATGCACTCTTTTTAAATGAAAATGAAATTAATGATGAAATATTTAAAAAAATCAAGTTATATGAAAGTGTTATAATTGATGGTTTTTTAAATAAACTTGATGAAAATATTATTTATTCTATTTTTAATTTAGTGGATCAAGATAGTAAATATCTGTTAGTAAATTCAAATATTCCTCTAAATAAAATTAATTTTAAACTTCCAGATTTAGTTTCAAGGTGTAAAAATTTGTTATTTGCAAATATTGACTCACCAAATGATGAATTAATTTTTGCTATAATTCTAAAGAATTTTTCTGATCGTCAGATTAAAATAGAAAAAAAAATAGTAGAATTTATAATTAATAGGATTGATAGATCATATAGCAAAATATCTGAATTTATATATAAGATTGATGAGCTTAGTTTAAAAAAGAAAAAGCCAATAAATTTAAAAACAATAAAAGAGATATTGTAAAATTGACAAAATATAGAACACACACTTGCAATGATTTGAATTTAAATCATAAAGGCAATCAAATAATTTTATCTGGTTGGATAAATAAAAAAAGAGATCATGGAAATTTATTATTTTTAGATTTAAGGGATAATTATGGAATAACACAATGCGTAGTTGATAAAAGCAATTCTATATTTAAGGAAATAGAAAAATTATCATTAGAAACAGTCATAAAAATTGAAGGAAAAGTTATTGAGAGAACAAAAGAAACAATAAATTTAAATTTATCAACCGGACAAATTGAAGTATCAATAAATACTTTTGAAATATTGGGTGTAACAAAAGAATTACCAATACCAGTATTTTCTGATCAAGAGTATTCAGAAGAAATTAGACTTAAATATAGATTTTTAGATTTAAGAAGAAAAAAAATTCATCAAAATATTATTTTAAGATCAAAAATAATTTCATTCATAAGATCAGAAATGGAAAAATTAGGTTTTTTAGAGTTTCAAACTCCAATTCTAACTTCATCAAGCCCCGAAGGTGCAAGAGATTTTTTAGTTCCAAGTAGATTAAATCCAGGAAAATTTTATGCTCTGCCTCAGGCTCCACAACAATTTAAACAATTAGCTATGGTTTCAGGATTTGATAAATATTTTCAAATTGCTCCTTGCTTTAGAGATGAAGATGCAAGAGCCGATAGAAGTCCGGGTGAATTTTATCAATTAGATGTAGAAATGTCATTCGTAGAACAAGAAGATATATTTGAAGTATTTGAGAAATTATTTTTAAAAGTTTTTACAAAATTTTCTAATAAAAAAATTCTTCATAATAAATTTCCTAAAATTACCTATTCTAATGCAATGTTAAAATATGGAACAGATAAACCAGATTTGAGAAACCCATTAGTAATATCTGATATAACCGAAATTTTTAAAAGGGATGATGTAAAATTTGATATATTTAAAAAACTAGTTAAGTCCGGTTCTTTTGTAAGATGTTTAATAACAAAAGATACAAAAAATAAACCAAGAAGCTTCTTTGATGGAATAGATAACTGGGCCAAAGAGCAAGGCTCATCTGGATTAGCATATTTTACAATTGAAAGAAATGACAAAACAATAGGTAAAGGGCCAATAGGAAAATTTTTTTCTGAAGACTCTATAATAGAAATAATGAAACTTACCAAAGCTGAAGTAGGAGATACGGTATTTTTATCTTGTGGGAAAACTAATGATGTGGAAAAAATTTTAAATCTTGCTAGAACTAAAATAGCTGAAGAATTAAAACTAATTGATGAAGATTGCTTTTCTTTTTGTTGGATTGTTGATTATCCAATTTTTGAAAGAGATGAAATAACAAAAAAAATAAAGTTTAGCCACAATCCTTTTTCTATGCCACAAGGCGATATTAAAAATCTTGATTTTTCTGATCCTCTATCGATGAAGGCTTATCAGTATGATATTGTATGTAATGGAGTTGAACTATCATCAGGCGCAATAAGAAATCATATTCCAGATTTAATGTATAAATTATTTGAAATCGCAGGTTACTCAAAGTCTAGCGTTGATGAAAAATTTAGTGGAATGATAAACGCTTTAAGTTATGGCGCTCCACCTCATGGAGGTTTGGCACCAGGAATTGATAGAATAGTTATGCTTTTAGCAAACGAAAAAAATATAAGAGAGGTCACTATGTTCCCAATGAACCAAAATGCACAAGATTTGATGATGAATGCTCCATCAGAAATTAATGAAGAGCAATTAAAAGAGTTAAATCTATCTGTTAAGAAAAAATAATAATTATTTTTTTCCTTTTAAATTTATTCTGATATCTGAAAGATCAACAAGTTTTTTTTTATAATTGCTTCTAACAAATCCTTTGCTTGTTATATCCTTAACTAGTTTTAAAAACTGATTTTGATCTTCAGAATTTTCTTCCAAAATATTATCATCTGATTTTTCAAACTTTCCAATCGAAGGAGTATGCGCCAAATCTTCTCTATTAAGATAAGAAATAGCAAGCTCTCTAAAAATATAATCAAGCATAGATGTAGCGCTTAAAATTCGATCATTTCCAAATACCTTCCCAGATGGTTCAAATTTTGTATCTACATAAGCATTTACAAACTCATCAAGTGGAACTCCGTACTGCAGCCCCAAAGACACTGCTATTGCAAAATTATTCATCAATGCTTTTACTAATTCTCCTTCTTTACTAGTATCGATAAATATTTCTCCAATTTTTCCGTCTTTATATTCTCCTGTATGTAAGTATATTTTGTGATCACCTATAGAGGCTTTTTGAATATATCCTTTTCTTCGATCTGGCATACTAAATCTTTTACCTATACTTTCTTTAATATTTTTTGATAAACTATCGTTTATATTTGAATTTTGATTTAGAGAATTATTAGGAACTATTTTTTTCGAATCTTCATCAATTACATTAACTTTTTTAGTGTCAATTTTTTCTAAATTTTTTGTTTTTCTATTATCTAGTTTCATATCTAAAATTTCAAATTTGCCATCTTCTCGTTTTTCTAGACTTTCAAGATTAGATTTACTTATATCATCCAGGTAATGACTTACTTTGATGCTACAAGTATAATAAGTTTCAACTAAGTATTTTGCCATAATTTTTCCTAATAAAAATTTGAATCTTTAACAAATAATGTATATACAAATTTAATTTTTAGTCTAATTTAATTTTTACAATTTGAAATTGAAATAAAAATTAATTTTTATGTTGACAATCTTTAAGGAAATTTTCACTTGGTGGAATCAGCAAACTTTGGGAACAAGAATTCAAACATATTTTTATGGTAAGTATGTTGGAAGAGATAAACAAGGTAATAAATATTATAAAAGCAAGTCAGGAAAAAGATGGGTAATTTATAAAGGTGAAGTTGATGCTTCAAAGATTCCCAGTGAATGGTATTCTTGGATGCATCATACGAATAATAAAATTCAAAATTTACATGAGCTTAAAAAATATAAATGGCAGAAGGAACATTTATCCAATCAAACTGGTACTGAAAATTCATACCACCCAAAAAATAATAAGAATGCAGTCAAAAAAAAATACAGTTCTTGGAAAAGTTAATATTTTTTTATATATTTTATTTATATGTCAAATAATTGATAATAATTCTTATGCAGATAATATAAATTCCAAAATAACCTTTGCAGAATTATATATTTTAGACAAGGTAAGCTCAAAAACATCTAATATTAAAATCAAAATTGGAGAAAAATTTACTTTTCAAAATCTAGAAATTAATGTTTTAAAATGCCAAAATTCAAAGTTTGATGACGATCCAGAAATAACTGCCTACATGCAAGTTATAGATTTGAAAGCTAAAAATAAAGATAAAGTATATATTTTTAATGATTGGACCTTTGCATCAAGTCCTTCAATCAGACCATTTGATCATCCAGTTTATGATATATGGTTAAAAAAATGCTATAATTAAATAATTTTTTCATTATCTAACCAACTTACATTAAAATCTGATGAAATAAATTTTTTGTGATCAAGTAGTTTTTTGTGCAAATCAATTGTAGTTTTAATTCCCTCAATTACGAATTCATCTAACGATCTTTGCATTCTTTGGATTGCTTCTTGTCTGTTTCTTCCATGACATATTAATTTACAAACCATACTATCATAATAAGGAGTTACTTTATAACCTTGATAAATTGATCCATCTACTCTAGTTCTAAATCCAGATGGTTGGTGACACATACCTATGGTACCAGGGGAAGGTTGAAAGTTTTTACTTGCATCCTCAGCATTTATTCTACATTCTATAGCGTGACCTCTTGGTTTAACATCTTCTTGCTTTAAAGCAGTTTCACCTGTATATGCTATCCAAATTTGTTCCTTTATAATATCTATTCCTGTTACCATTTCAGTTACTGGGTGTTCAACTTGAACTCTTGTATTCATTTCTAAAAAGTAAAATTTATTATTCTCGTATATAAATTCTACTGTTCCGGCTCCTTCATAACCAATTTGACTAACCATTTTTACTGTTTTTTCAAATAAATCATTTCTTAATTCATTTTTTAATATAGGGCTTGGGGTTTCTTCTATTAGTTTTTGGTGTCTTCTTTGAACTGAGCAATCCCTTTCGTGTAAATGAACAGTTCTATTTTTACCTGATAAAATTTGTACTTCTATATGTCTTGGATTTTGAAAAAATTTTTCTATATATAACTCGTCATTACCAAAGAATTTTTTTGCTTCTGATTTTGCTGTTAAAAATAAATTCTCAAATTCTTCTTCTTTATTTACTATTTTCATTCCCTTTCCACCCCCTCCTCCAGCTGCTTTTATAAGGACTGGAAATCCAATATTTTTACAAATTTTTTTAGCTTCATTTATATCAGAAACACCACCCTCAGAACCTTCGATTACTGGTAAACCATATTGTTTGGCAATTTTTTTAGCTTGTATTTTATCACCCATCATTTTAATTAATTTAGACGAAGGTCCAATGAATTTAATTTTGTAATCTTCTAAGATTTTTGCAAATTCGGAATTTTCAGATAAAAAGCCATATCCTGGATGAACTGCGTCAGCATTAGTTAATTCAATCGCAGACAATATTGCTGGAATATTTAAATAACTATTAACTGGCTGATGTGTTCCAACACAAACACTTTCATCGGCTAATCTTACATGCATGCTGTTTTTATCTACGTCAGAATGAATTGCAACAGTTTGTATTCCCCATTCTTTGCAAGCCCTTATTATTCTAACTGCAATTTCTCCTCGGTTAGCAATAAGAATTTTTTTGAACATTACTCAATGATTATAAGTTTTTGACCAAACTCTACTGGTTGACCATCTTCAACTGAGATTTCTTTAACAATTCCGTCAGAAGTTGAAGGAACATGATTCATAGTTTTCATTGCTTCGACAATCATTATTGTGTCTCCTTTTTTGATTTTTTTTCCTATTTCTATGAATTGTTTTCCACCTGGTTCAGGTGCCAGGTAAGCGGTTCCAACAATTGGGCTTTTTACAATTGTTCCGGATATTTCAATTTCTTCCTCTAAAGACTCTTCTTTGCTGTCTATTTCAATTCCCTTTAAAGATTTTTTTAGATCTTCTAAAGCTTGAATAAGTCTTAAAATTATCTTCTTATCAATTTCCATTTTGTAATAACTTTTGCATTGAATTTATGGCTAAAATATAACCATCTATACCAAGTCCAAAAATACCACCAGTTACAACATCACTTATTAATGACTTTTGTCTAAAATCTTCTCTTTTATATATATTAGATATGTGAAGTTCTATAATAGGTTTTTTAAAAATATTTAAGGAATCTCTAATAGCTACTGAAGTGTGAGTGTAACCTCCTGCATTAATAATTATCCCATCATGGGTATTCCTTGAATTTTGTATAATGTTTACAATCTCACCCTCAACATTAGATTGTGTAATTTCCAAGTCTATATTTAATTCTTTAGCTCTATTTAAACAAATTTCTTCTAAAAATTTATAATCTTTTTTTCCATATTGTGATTGTTCTCTTTCACCTAATAGATTAAGATTTGGACCGTTGATAATTAGTATTTTGCTCACAAAAACCTTATATTCTATGAGAAAAAAAAATAAAATAAAAATTATAGTCAACGGTAAACAAATGACTGTAAATCTAAAATATTCATTAAAAAATCTTATCGAAAAGTTAAATTTACCGATGAAAAAGATAGCTATTGAGCTAAATAGACAAATTGTAGATAAGAAAAGAATAAGTAAAATTATTTTAAAATCAGGTGATAAGATTGAAATTGTTAATTTTATTGGCGGGGGTTAGTGAAGAAAAAAGATCAATTTATAGTTGGTAAAAAAAAATTTTCATCAAGGTTAATTGTTGGGACCGGAAAGTATAAGAATATGTCAGAGTGTGCAAAAGCAATAAAAATATCTGGTGCTGATATAGTAACTGTAGCAGTTAGAAGAGTAAATATTTCTGATAAATCAAAACCACTACTGATGGATTATATTAATCCAAAAAATATTACCTATTTACCCAATACAGCAGGTTGTTTTACTTCTGAAGAGGCTCTAAGAACTTTAAGACTTGCAAGAGAAATTGGAGGATGGAAACTTGTTAAGTTAGAAGTTTTAGGAGATAAAAAAACTTTATTTCCTGATGCAATTGAAACTTTAAAATCTACTGAAGTTTTAACTAAAGAAGGATTTAAAGTTATGGTATATTGTAACGATGATCCTCTAATGGCTAAGAGATTAGAAAATGCAGGAGCTTGTGCAATAATGCCTTTAGCTGCTCCAATTGGATCAGGATTAGGTATTCAAAATAAAATAAATTTAAAAATAATCAGACATCAAACAAAACTGCCTTTAGTTGTTGATGCAGGAATTGGCCAGGCCTCAGATGCCGCGTTAGCTATGGAACTAGGTTGTGATGGAGTGCTAATAAATACAGCAATTGCAAAAGCAAAGAAGCCTTTTGAAATGGCTCAGGCCATGAAATTTGCAGTAATTGCAGGTAGAAAATCTTTTTTGTCAGGTAGAATTAAACCTAATTTATTTGGCTCTTCATCCACTAGTAATAAAGGTTTAATCTAATTTTTTTCTATAATAATTTTTTTTTTTAAATTTCTTTTTTTTATAAATCTTTTTTGATATTTTTGGATTTTTGCTATGAGGCTTATTTTCGATTATTATTTTTTTTAAACTTTCGACTTGTTCTAATTTTTCAATAACTTTTTTTGACTTAGATTTAAATTCTATAATATATTCAGATAAATTTATCTCATTATCAGCTATAATATTTATCTTCACTTTATTTTTTTTTTCAAAATATGTTACATCTTCTTTAAAATGTTTTTCAATAAATTGGGTAATTTTATCATTTATTTTTAAATCAATTATTTTAGAATTATTTTCTAAAGTCTTAATTTCTATCATTTTTAAAATTTTTAATGCAAAAGATTCACTAGTAAGTTTAATAGACCATTTAACATTACTTTCTCTTAGTCTTTGTCTAGACATCTCAAGCAGACCAAAATTACTAATTCTACCTATCTGAATTCTTGCTCTATCATTTCTGCATTTATCTTTAAGCCGTCTCTCTACTTGTCTTCGATTTCCAAAATTTAGCATATCTATAAAGTCTATTATTATTAGACCTGAAAGATCCCTAATTTTTATTTGTCTTGCAATTTCTTCTGCTGCTTCTAGATTTGTGTCTAATGCAGTGCTTTCCACATTTTTTTGTTTGATTGATTTTCCTGAATTTACATCTATAGAAACTAATGCTTCTGTAGGGTTTATTACAAGATAACCTCCAGAATTAAGCTTAACTTCAGATTTAAATATTTCAAAAAGTTTTTTTTCAATATTTTCTTTAAAAAATAATGGAGTTTTTTCTCTATATTTTTTAACTTTTTTTAATTGTTTAGGCATCATCAACTTCATATAGTTTTTTGTTTTTTGATAACCTTCATTGCCCTCAACAATTATATTTTGCGTTTCATCATCATACATATCTCTTATACTTCTTTTAATTATGTCGCTTTCTTGATGAATTAATGATGGAGCAATAGAGTTCATAGCGTTCTCTTTAATTGAATTCCATGATACAATTAAATTTTTTAAATCATTGTTTATCTCATTTTTAGTTTTATTAGATCCTGCAGTTCTCACAATAATTCCCATTTCTTTAGGAATATCAATTTCATTTAAAATAGTTCTTATTTTTTTTCTTTCTCCTGGATTAAAGATTTTTCTGGATATCCCGCCACCTTTTGCCGTATTTGGCATTAGCACAATGTATTTTCCTGCAATAGATATAAATGTACTTAATGCTGCGCCTTTGAAACCTCTCTCGTCCTTAAGAACCTGCACTAAAATTACTTGATTAGGTTTAATAACTTCTTGAATTTTATATCTTTTTGACGGAAATTTTTTATCTTTTTTTTCTTCTTCTTCTATTTTTTCAACTGGATCTTCTATTTTTATTTCTTCCGCTCCTTCTAAAATTTTATTTTCAAAATTTTCACTTTCCTTCGAAAGCTCTTCTCTTACTTTTTCTTCTTCTTCTTTAATTTTTTCCAAATCGCTTTGAGGAAGTTGGTAGTAATCAGACTGAATGTCATTAAAAGACAAAAATCCGTGCCTTTCTCTTCCAAAGTCCACGAATGCAGCTTGTAATGAAGGTTCGATTCTACTTACTTTTCCTAAATAGATATTGTTTTTGATTAATGTGTTGTTAATACTTTCATATTCATAATCTTCGATATGATTTCCATTTTTAAGAACAACTCTAATCTCATTTGGATGCGAAGCATCAATAAATAAATTTTTTTGCATAGTTTTAGATATTTTTTCATAGTTTTTTTTTTAAATTCGGTGCCATAACAATAACAAATTCATATACTAAATAAAACTAAAATGAGCTCATTAATAAAAAAAATACTAATTTTTTCTTCGGTTATTTCTACTATGCTTATAATTGTAGTTATCTCAATACTTTGGATTTACTCTAATAAATTACCAGACTATAAGTACTTAAAAAAATACAAACCCTCAGTTTCGAGCAAATTGTATTCTGGAAACGGTATATTAGTAAGTGATTTTTCATCAGAAAAAAGAATTTTTGTACCTTTTGATGCTATTCCTGTAAAAGTTATAAATGCTTTTTTGTCAGCTGAGGATAAAAATTTTTTTAAACATCCGGGAGTAGATGCCAAAGGAGTAATCAGGGCTTTTAAAAATAATTTATTTAATTTGTTAAATTCTAAAAGATTAGAAGGGGCTTCTACAATAACCCAACAAGTAGCAAAAAATTTTTTATTAAGTAACGAAGTTAGTATAGATAGAAAAATCAAGGAAGCAATCCTTGCTTTTAGAATTGAAAGAGCATTATCAAAAGAAAGAATTTTAGAATTATATTTGAACCAAATTTATCTTGGAGAAGGAAGTTATGGAATAGCATCAGCAAGTCTTAGATATTTTGATAAATCAATCAATGAATTAAATTATTCAGAAGCTGCTCTTTTAGCAGCTTTGCCAAAAGCACCAAGTAAATATAATCCATATAAAAATATTAAATTAGCAAAACACAG
>Ga0111541_10000475_pt1 | contig 13025 bp, 9 predicted proteins | sample Knorr_S7_td_DCM__FD_83039 | JGI IMG/M metagenome (GOLD analysis project Ga0111541, IMG submission 83039) | Marine microbial communities from Southern Atlantic Ocean transect - Knorr_S7_td_DCM_ad_131m_LV_B (version 2) (version 2) | ecosystem: Environmental > Aquatic > Marine > Oceanic | place...
AAGCAAAAGAAGAAAAAAAACCAATTTTTTTAAGCGTTGGTTATGCAAGTTGTCATTGGTGTCATGTAATGGCTCATGAAAGTTTTGAAGATCAAGAAACAGCAAAATTGATGAATGAAAAATTTATAAATATTAAAGTTGATCGGGAGGAAAGACCTGATTTAGATTATGTATTTCAAAAAAGCCTTTCAATACTTACTGGAATACAAGGGGGTTGGCCATTATCTATGTTTCTAGATGAAAATGGAGTTCCTTTTACTGGAGGAACTTATTTTCCTCCAAAAGAAATGCAAGGTCGTCCAGATTTTAAAAAAGTATTAAATAACGTTTCAAGTGTTTACAAAGAAAATAGAGAAAAAATAATTGCGCAAGCTCCTCAAATGCAAGATATATTTTCCAAAATTAATCAAAGATCAGCTGTATTAAGTCAGCCATTAGAACCATTTGTAGAAAAAATTATAACTTATTTAGATGAAGAATTTGGAAGTTTTAAAGGTGCGCCAAAATTCCCCCAATTTTACATGTTTGATGCAATTTTTTATTTTTTCCTAAAAACAAATAATCAAAAATATTTAAATCCTGTTGAAAAATTATTATCAAATATATCATCAAAGGGAATTTATGATCAATTAGAGGGAGGTATAGCAAGATATGCTGTGGATGAAGAATGGATAGTCCCTCATTTCGAAAAGATGTTATATGATAATATTCAATATATAAATCTTTTAACTAAGTTTTATCAAAAAACTAAAAAAGAATATTTTAAAAATAAACTCATACAAACAATTAATTTTATTAATAAAGAATTTAAAAATAAAGAAAATTTATATGGATCAGCATATGATGCTGACAGTGAAGGAATAGAAGGCAAGTATTATGTTTGGTCCTATGAAGAATTAAAAAAAATTTTACAAGATGACATAGGGTTGCTTGAAAAAAAATATGATATTTCAAGCGTAGGGAACTTCGAAGGAAACAATATATTAATAGAGTCTAAGAATGAATTAAACAAGGAGGATCAAAGTAAAATAGCTGAAATAGAAGAAAAATTGATTAAAGAAAGAAAAAAAAGAGTTAAGCCTTTTTTTGATGACAAATCTCAAACTGATTTAAATGCATTCATTTTAGATACTTTAATAGGCGCCTCAATAGTTTTGGAAGATCATAATTTAAAGGATGAATCTATAAGAACATTAGAAATATTAAATAATAAATTATCAGACAAAATTTATCACTGTTATGACTCTAGTGAAATAGATGCATTTTTAGAAGATTATGTTTATTATGCTATGTTGTTAGTTACTTTATACGAAGTTAATGGTGATGAACTTTCACTTAAAAAAGCAATAACTATAATGAAAGAAATATGGGAGTTATTTTATAATAATGACACACAATTATTACAAAAAAATAAAATTCAGGATAATGATCTATTTGTTAGTCCAATAGATCTAAATGATAACAATATTCCAAATGGAAATAGTATATATCTTAATTTATGTAATAAAATTTATACAATAACAAATGATAAATTTTGGTTTGATAAAGTCGAAATTTTAAAAAAATCATACCATCAAGTGATTAATTCTTTTTATTCTCAAATGTTTAGTTTTATCAAAACTTTAGATTTATGTGAAAATAGCATTTCATTTACTTTCTTTGGAAACCAAGATTCAATAAAAGATATTAAAATTTATTTACAAAAAAACTATTTGGGGAGAGCTACATTTGTATATAAAAAAAATGAAAAGGAAGATGCTGTTGTTATTTGTAAAAATCAAACTTGTTCTGAAAAATTAAAAAATTTTAATGATGTGAAAAATTATTTAGAAAATAAGATTTAATGTTTGAAAATCTAAATAACCAGCAAAAAGGGTCTCTTTTGGCATTTGTTGGGGTGATGTTTATAACTCCAGATTCATTATTAATTAGATTGTCTAATATAGAAACTTGGGGAATGTTATTTTATAGAGGAGCTATACCTTTTGTATTTGTTTTAACAGGATTAATATTTTTTTACAAAAATAATTTTTTTAAAGCATTATTTGGTATAGGTTATCCAGGAATATTTTATGTCATAAGCTTTTCTGCTTGTAATATTACTTTTATTATCTCAATACAAAATACAAACGTTGCTAATACTTTGGTAATGATTGCTTTAGCGCCTATGCTATCAGCAATATTGGGAGCAATATTTTTAAGAGAAGCTCCTGATAAAAAAACACTTGCTGCTATTTTTATTACTTTTACTTCTTGTGTTTATATATTTCATGACTCGCTAAAATTAGGTAATATTTATGGTGATGTATTTGGATTAGTAACTGCATTTGGATTAGCTTGCAATGCAACACTGGCAAGATATGCTAAAAATAGAGATCTTGTTCCGTCAGCTGTAATTGGAAAACTTTGTGTGGCTATTTTTGCATTTTTTTTCGTTGAGAATTTTCAATTATTAGAGAATGATTTATTTTATGTGCCCTTAATGTGTATAATGTGTGTAGCTATTCCTTTTGTTTTAGTAACTATTGCACCAAGATTTATAACTGGAGCTGAAGTTAACCTTTTCTTTCTTTTAGAAACTATACTTGGGCCAATTTGGGTATGGCTTGTAATTAAAGAACAGCCTAGTTTAGAAACTATATTAGGAGGTTCAGTAATCATTTTAACAATTGCATTCCATTCTTTTTTAGCCTTAAAAAAAACATAATCAAAAATTAACTACTTGCTTTTTCTAACAAAAGGCATACTCACGCAGAAATGGGAAAACTTATTAAAAATTCTTGGGCTCTTTTTCTTGGTTATGGAATTCTGATAATAGCTCATGGTCTTCAAGGAAATTTATTAGGGTTAAGAGCAGTCTTAGAAAATTTTAATATTATAGCAACAGGTGCTTTAATGTCTGGGTATTTTGTTGGTTATTTTGTTGGAGCAAACATTGTTCCAAATTTGGTAAATAAAGTTGGGCATATAAGAGTTTTTGCTGCTTTTGCTTCTACAGCATCTTTGAGCATATTGCTTCACTCAATTATTGTAGATCCTTATATCTGGATACTAGGAAGATTTATAACTGGTTTCAGCATTCTAAGTATATTTGTAGTAGTTGAAAGTTGGCTTAATGATAGAGCAACAAATAAAACTCGTGGAAAAGTTCTATCAATTTATATGATAATTACATTTATTGGAATTGGTCTAGGGACGCTTCTTTTAAATTTTAATAATCCAAAAAATTATGAACCATTTATTTTGGTTTCGTTACTACTGTCTATTGCATTAGTTCCAATACTTCTCACCAAACGTAAACCACCAAAATTTAAAAAAACATCTCGAATTAAAATTAAAGAATTGTATAAAATTTCTCCACTAGCAACGTTTAGTATGTTTTGTGTTGGGTTTATTCATCCAGTTATATTTACAATGGGAGCAGTTTATGGCGCTTTAATGAATTTTTCAGTTTTAGAAATTTCTTTTTATTTATTTCTAATTACGCTTTCTGGAGCTATATTTCAGTGGCCGATAGGTTATTTATCTGATCGTTTTGATCGAAGAATTATACTTATATTAACAGCCTTTTTTGGTTCGATATTTACAGTTTTATGTTTTTTTTCAGTTTCTATATCACCAGATTTTATTAATTTGACAAATGATTGGAAAACAATTTTACATCATATTTCCAATCATAGATTGCTATTTTACATTTTTATAAGTCTTTACGCAGGAATGTCTTTACCATTGTTTTCTCTTAATCTTGCTTATATCAATGATTTTTTACCTAAAGAAAAATTTGTATCTGCGGGAGCTGGTATGCAAATAATATTTGGGATAAGTGCAATGTCTGCTCCTTTTGTCTGCTCATTTTTTATGAAAAATTTTGGTCCTAACGGAATATTTATTTTTTTATTTATTTTTCAAACCCTAATCGGGATATTTGGAATTTATAGGATGACCAGAAGAGCTACTGAAGATAATCCTGATAACACGTTTACACCAATGCCAAGAAATATTACACCCCTGGGTATGGAGTTAGATCCAGATGCAGGTGTAGATCTTACCAGTAAACAAAATAAAAATTAGTTCGCATCAAGAACTGCATGTAAAAATTGTTTTGTTCTTTCATTCTTTGGATCACCAAATAATTTTTCTGGCGGACCTTGTTCAAATATCTTGCCTTCATTGAAAAAACAAACTCGATCTGATATCTCTCTAGCAAATCCCATTTGATGTGTAACCATTATCATTGTTAAATTGTGTTCTTTATTTAATGATCTAATAACATTCAAAACTTCGCCTACTACTTCAGGATCTAATGCTGAAGTAATTTCGTCTAAAAGCATAACTTTTGGTCTCATTGCTAAAGCTCTAGCTATTGCCACTCTTTGTTGTTGGCCACCAGATAATCTTGATGGGTGCTGATCCTTTTTATCTGTTAAACCTACAAGTTCTAGTAAATCAAGCGCTCTTTGTTCTGCTTCTTCTTTTTTCATTCCCAAAACTTGCACTGGAGCCTCAATACAATTTTGTAGAGCTGTCATGTGAGGAAAAAGATTAAATTGTTGAAATACCATTCCAATTTTTGATCGTCTCGCTCTTAAATATTTTTCGTCAGCTTCAACTTGTTTACCATTTAAATTCATGTGCGTAAGAGTTTCACCATCCAAATGAATAGTACCACCGTTAATTTTTTCTAAAGTCATTAAAACTCTTAGAACTGTTGTTTTGCCTGAACCAGATGGTCCTATAATTGATACCATTTCATTTTTTTTGATGTCTAAATTTAGTTTATCTAAAACTACTAGATCACCATACTGTTTTGTTACCTCATCAAATTTAACTATAATTTCATCAGAATTTTTATTTTCCATAATCTAAATCCATTATTGTTTTATTTTTCCTTGCGCAACATTTACAGATCTTTCTAATTTTCTTACCCACATAGCTGCTGGAATAGAAAGAATTAAGAATATTATACCAACCATTGTGTAGGGTTCCAAATATCTATAATTGTAGCCACCTACTGCTGTTGCTGCATGAAATAGTTCTGCAACACCGATTGTTGATAACAGAGGAGTATCTTTAAAAATTCCTACTAAATAATTTCCCATTCCAGGAATTGCTATAGGAAAAGCTTGAGGTAAAACAATTCTTCTATAAGTGTATGCAGTAGAAAAATTTAGTGCCCTACACGCTTCCCATTGTGTTTTTGAAACACCTTCCAAAGCTCCTCTATAAACCTCTGAAAGATAAGTTCCAAAATGAAGTCCAATTGTTATCATTCCACAAACCCAAGCTGATAACTTTATGCCGAACTGAGGTAAAACGAAATATACAAAAAATAGCTGTATCAAGAGCGGTGTTGAGCGAATAAATTCAACTATTTCTCTATTTATTGAATTTATAATTTTTGATGGTGTTCTTTGACCTAATAAAAAAAATAAACCGACAACAAGAGCTATTGCATATCCTACTCCTGCTGCAATTATGGTATTTAAAGTCGCCCACAGCATGTTTGGTAATATTTCAAATGCAAAATCCCATCTAAAACCCATTTCCATAATATTAAGCCTTTCCTCTTCCAACTTTTCTTGCGGCTAAAACTTCAAGCCATCTTAAAAATGGAACTAGGGCTAACCTTGCTATGATATAATAAATTAATAAAGCTGTTCCAAAACATTGAGCCGATAGCCAAGTAATAGAATTAATTTGTTTTGCTTCAAAAGTTAAATCAACTACTGTAACTAGTGCAACTAGTGCAGTAGCCTTTAAAAGTTCTACAGTCAAATTTGCTGCTGGTGGTAAAATTATAGGAAATATTTGTGGAATAATTATTCTTTTAATTCTTTTTACCGGACTAAAATTAAGAGCATGAGCAGCTTCCCATTGTCCTTTTGGTACCGCTAATATTCCACCTCGTACTATCTCTGCGCCATACGCGCCAAAGTTCAAACCTAAAGCAACTACTCCTGCTACAAAAGCTTCTAATGAAATTCCAAAAAATGGTAAAACATAATATACCCAAAATAACTGAACCAATAATGAAGTTCCTCTAAAAAATTCTATGTATACACTGGCTATGCTTTGAATAATTAGATTTTTAGATAAACGCATCAAACCAAAAATCATAGATATAATTACATAAAGAATCATAGAACAAATCAAAACTTTTATAGTAGTGACTGTTCCTAGAAGTAATGTTGTTCCATGTTCAGCTAAGAATGCAAAATAGCTCACTGTATTACCTTAAATAAAGTTAAAAAAAATCAGGCGACTTTATTTTTAAGTCGCCTGATAGATAATTATATTTAATACTACTTAGTTGAACAAGCCCACTCTGTAGTCATGTCAGGCGGAGGAAGTTGAGCTTTGTCATACCCATACTTACCAGCTCTCTCTAACATTTTACCAGGGTTTGCTAAAACTTTAGCTAATGCAGCGTTGAATGCTTCTCTAAATTCATTGTCGCTTTTTCTAAAACCAATTCCAACTACATTTACAGTTTCTTTTGGCATAGCTTTAGGATCGGTTACTTCAAATGCACCACCAGTTTTTTCTTCATGCTCTTTTGCACCAAAAAAAGTTTGAACTGCCGCGTCAGCTCTACCTGCTTTCATCGCAGCTAGAATTCCTACTTCACCTTCTACCAATAACATTTGGCTATCAGGTACACCAAACTTTTTAGCAGCTTCAACTGTATTGAAACCTGTACCTGTAACAAGTGTAGCTCCTGTATCTATAACATCTTGGTAATTATTAATGTTTTTAGGATTTCCTTTTGGTACTAACATAGCGTCTCCAAAAACTCCTATAGGATCTGAAAAGTTAATATTTTGGCATCTACTTTTCAAAATATACATTCCACCCGTTATCATATCTGAACGATCTGCATTTATACCTGGTATTAGTCCTGACCACTCAAAAACTTTAGTTTCATGCTCTGTAATACCCATTTCTTCTAAAACAGTTAAAGCAATCATGTTTACGAAGCCTAAAGCTTCTCCATTATCACCAGCATACGCCCAAGGCACTGCTGTACCAAATCCTAGTCTTAATTTATGCCCATCAGCAAGTCTTTGAGTCAATGTCGCTGCATTAACTGATGAAATACCAAAAAGTATTACAAGAAAAACTGTGATGGATTTAATAAATTTATTCATTATTTCTCCCTAATTAAGTTTAAAAAAATAATTAAATCAAAAATGGACTTATTTGTACAGTCAGAATAATTTCAATTGTAGGTTGATTGATTATATTTTTAATTATCTAATATAACGTTATTTCCTACTTCTATTTTTCCATCATTTAAAGTTCTTAGATAAATTCCCATATCAAAATGATCATACGTTTTTTTTAAAGATTGCAGCAAATTTAGTGAATTATCATCTGTCTTGGGTTTTAAATTTATTGCTACACACCTAGGAATATTTTTTTCAACTTTAAAGGAAACATTATTAATTTTAATTATTTTTCCAATCCAATTACGTTCTTGCCACGCATCAATACCATCTACATATAAATTTGCCCTAAATCTTTGAGATTCAACTTTTTCATTAATTTTTTTTTCAAAATCCTTAATACTATTTATATTAATTAAAGATATAGAGTTAAAAATATTATTTGAGTGTGAAGTGTCAAAAAAAGGGAAATTAACATTTTTCAATAATTGAATAGGCGCTATTAATGAATTTTCTAGTTCCATTAGTTTATTTGAAATTGTTAATCTTTCATTTGGATTATCTGCTGATACTGAAATTATTTCTTTATTATCCTTGGTTAATTTTAATATATTATCCTTATAAATAAAATTATATTTATTTAATACAGGAGAATTTTTTAAAGTTAAAAAATAACTTAACTTTCTCTTGCTAGCATCTTTTTCAATTAATTGTACTTTTTCTAAATCAAGCCCTCTTGAAAAAGCAAATATTCTATCATTAACTATACCTAATTCTTTAGTAATATTACATGAGTGAATATTCTGAAAAGATAAAGATTTCACTGGACAAAAGCTTATAGAAGAGATTTTGCATTTCATATATTCAATTTAATAATAAACCATTTAAACAAAAAAGTATATTTAGTAAAATAATATGTTCAAAATAAATTTTTATAGACCACGATACAAAAAGGTGTAATTATTTGATTATGAATAACGAAAATATTGAGCTAAAAAAAAATTTGGATTTAGGCATTAGATATATTCAAAGAAAAGAATTTAACGAAGCAATAAAAATTTATGAAAAAATTCTAGCAGAACACCCTAATAATTTTGATGCAAACCTAAATTTAGGTACCATCTTTGCACAAAGTAATAATTTAAAAAAAGCGACTGAGCTTTGGGCCAAAGCAATTAAAATAAATCCAAAAATCCCTGATGCTCATAATAATTTGGCTTCAATATACATGCGGTTAGGTGAGTATGATAAAGCATCAAAACACATTAAAGAAGCAATAAGAATAAACCCCAAATTTTCTTTGGCCTATAATAATCTTGGTATGCTCAAAACTAATACAGGTTTTTTAGAAGAAGGAAAAAGTAATTTTTTGAAAGCTATTGAATTAGATCCTAAAAATATTATGGCATTTTATAATCTTGCAAATTTATATCAAAAATTAAATGACATAGAGAATAGTGAAAATTTCTACATTAAAGCTATTGGGATAAATCCAATGTTTTTTGAGGCTTACAACAATTTAATGAATATGTATGAAAGAATTGGTGAGAATACTAAATTGAAAGATATTATAAACAAATCTGAAAAATATTTTATTGATAACTCTTCTATAAAACTATTTAAAGGTAAACTTTTATTTAAATTAAAAGAATATAAAGATGCGATAAATAATTTAGAATCTATACAATTTGATTTAATTAATAAGACTAAAGAAATATCAAGATGTACAACTTTAGCAAAATGCTATGATCAAATTGGAGATTATAAAAAGGCATATAAGTTTTTTAATTTAGCAAATGAAAATAATTTTATTATAAACAAAGATAAAATCGATAAAGAGAAAGCAATTAATATTATAAAAGAACGAATTGATTTTTTTGAAAATCCAATAATTAAAGAATGGCCAATTCCTAATTCTAATAAAATAAAAAAAAATCCAATTTTTCTTATTGGCTTTCCAAGGTCTGGTACCACATTATTAGATACTGTTTTGAGAAGTCATCCATCCATTGATGTAATTGAAGAAAAACCTACGATAGATATTTTCATAAAAAAATTGAAAGAAAAAACGTTTTCAAATTTAAATAATTTAAAATTTTTAGAAGATAATTTATTAGATGAAATGAGAAATGTTTATTATGAAAGCTTAAGTAAATATGTAAAAAAAGATGACAAAAAAATTTGTATAGATAAAATGCCATTAAATATTATTCACGTTGGAGAAATTGTAAGAATTTTTCCTAAAGCTAAATTTATTTTAGCAATCAGGCATCCGTGCGATACTGTCCTTAGTTGTTTTATGCAAAGTTTTGTTCTGAATGACTCCATGGCAAACTTTCTTAATCTAGAAGATTCGTCTAATATGTATAATCTCACAATGACTTTATGGGAAAAATATTTAAATGTTCTAAAAATAAATTATCATACAATTAAATATGAAGATGTAGTATCTAATTTTGAAGTATCTATAAAAAAACTATTAGAATTTTTAGAATTACCTTGGTCAGAAAATGTGACAAAATTTTATGAAACTGCTGAAAAAAGAGGGATAATTTCTACTCCAAGTTATGATCAGGTGAACAAACCTCTTTATTCCAAATCAATTAATAGATGGAAAAATTATGAGTCTCAATTTTCAAATATTTTACCAATATTAAAGCCTTGGATAGAAAGATACGGATATTAATTAAACTTTAAATTTAATGATTAATTTTAAATTAATAACCCAGATTAGGATCTACTTGATTAAGTAATTCCTTTTTATCAATGAATAATTTTAAATTTTTAAAAAACTTCTCCAAAACCATTTCAATATAATTTCCTTTACTATCTGAGGAAATATGAGGAGTAATTATTAAATTAGGAGTATCCCAAAATTTGGAATTTCTATTTATTGGTTCTTCAGAGAAAACATCTAAAATAGCTCCAGAAATTTCATTCTTTTCAAGTTTTGTTTTAAGATGTTCATAGTCCATTACCGACTCTCGTCCTATGTTAACAATCCCACAGGTTGATTTAAGACTATCTAGTCTTTTCTTATTAATTAATCCTTTTGTTTCATTTGTTTCTGGAACAGCTAAATAAAGAAAGTCTGCCTCAGATAAAACCTCATCAATTCTATCAAAAGTTATAATTTTTGAACATCCTTCTACTTTTCCACCTCTTCTGTTAACGCCGATTACTTTTGCCCCTAATGAACTTATATGTTTAATCATTGATCCTCCTAATGATCCAGTTCCAACTACTACAACTTTTTTTCCTTCAATGGGTTTGCTTAATAAAGTTACAAACTCTTTATTTTTTTGATTAGTAATTATTCTTGTCATATGATTTTGGAGCATCAAAATACTCATTAAGCCAAATTCACCTGCTTTTTTTGCATGTATTCCGCTACTATTTGTTATTACTAAATCTTTTTTCATCCAATCGAATGGGTAAATATGATTAACACCTGCTGAAACGATATGTATCCATTTTAAGTTTGGCGCAATTTCTTTCAAATCATTTGTTGGAAAATTCCATGCCAGTAAAATATCTGCACTTTTCATAGATGTAATCCAGTTATCATTGTCCCAATCAACTAAATACGAAATTTTATCTTTTATATCAGGATATTTATTAAGCATATTTTCAAACAAATCTTTTGGAACGCTACTATTTTTTTCACCTTCTAGATCGCAAGGTAAAGAACCTTTTTTCCAATGATTATTTCTTATATGAATTTTAATTTTATTTTCAGACATATCTAATTAAAATATACTACAATTAAATTAAGTAGAATAATGAATAAAGAAAACGCAAGTAAACTGTGGAAAATTATTCAGGAAGCTGGTGATTATTTGGTGGGTTAGAAGTTCAAATTAACACAAACTAGGCTACACTACCCTACACTAGTTATGCCGACTATTTACAATTCATAAAAAATTAATCGCATAAAGACTCATCGAATTAAACAACAAATTACAGTATTGAGAAATAAATCAAATAGTCAAATTTTAGTGAGATTTTAGGTTTCTTTTAAGTTTTCATATTAAGTAATTAATGTATAAGAACTCCAAAATATGACTAGCACTATTCGAAACATTACAATCATTGCACACGTTGATCATGGCAAGACAACTATGATTGATTCATTAATGAAACAAAGTGGATCATTTAGAGAAAATGAAATTGTAGAAGAAAGATTAATGGATTCTGGAGAATTAGAAAAAGAAAGAGGAATTACAATTTTAGCAAAACCTGCGTCAATTAATTGGCAAGGTTCAAGAATAAATATTATAGATACTCCAGGTCACAGAGATTTTGCAGCTGAAGTTGAGCGTGTTTTAAGTATGGCAGATGGTGCTCTATTACTTATAGATTCTGCAGAGGGAGTAATGCCTCAAACAAAATTTGTACTATCTAAAGCTCTTAAACAAGGACTTAAACCAATTGTAGTAATTAATAAATTAGATAAATCAGATCAAAGAGCTGAAGAAGTTTTAGATGAAACTTTTGATTTATTTGTAAGCTTAGACGCAAATGAAGAACAGTTAGATTTTCATGTTATATATGCTAGTGGAAGATCTGGTTGGGCAAGTAAAGAAATAGAAGGTTCTAGAAAAAATCTTCATCCATTATTAGATTTGATTATTGAACATGTTAAACCTGCAGACTTTGATAAAACAAAACCTTTTGCAATGTTGTCTACTCTTTTATATGCAGATACTTTCTTAGGTAGAAGTTTAGTTGGAAGAATATCACAAGGAACTGCTAAAGCTAACCAACAAATTAAGGCAATCAATCTACAGCGTAAAAAAGTTGTTGAAGGTAGATTAACTAAAATTTTTAGATATGAAGGAACTAAAAAAGTTCCAATTGAAGTTGGCGAAGCTGGTGATATTGTTGTAATTGCTGGATTAGAAAAAGCAAATGTTGCTGATACTATTTGTGATATTGATGTAAATGAACCTATACCTGCAACACCAATAGATCCACCTACTATGTCTATTAAGATAACAGTTAATAGTTCACCACTTTCTGGAACAGAAGGAAAAAAACTAACAAGCACTCAAATTAGAGATCGTTTAATTTTAGAAGCTCAAAATAATGTTGGTATTACTTTTTCAGAAAATGAAAATAAAGATGCATTTGAAATTAGTGGTAGAGGTGAATTAATGCTTGAAATTTTACTAACACAAATGAGACGTGAAGGTTTCGAAATGACAGTAAGTCCTCCAAAAGTATTGTTTAGAAAAGATAAAAATGGAAATAAACTAGAACCTATTGAAGAAATTACAATAGATTTAGATGAAGAATATTCTTCAAAAGTAATTGACTCAATGAATAGAAGAAAAGGTAAACTAATTGATCTTAAAGATACTGGTAAAAATAAAAAAAGATTAGTTTTTCATGCACCAACAAGAGGCTTAATGGGTTATACAAGTAGATTTCTAACATTAACAAAAGGTAATGGAGTGATTAATAGAATATTTCATTCATATGGAAAGTACGAAGGTGATATGGAAGGAAGAAGAAATGGCGCATTAATTTCAATGGAAAATGGAAAGGCTGTTGCTTTTGCAATATTTAACCTACAGGCAAGAGGTGAAATGTTTGTTGCTCACAACGACCCCGTTTACGTTGGAATGATAGTAGGACTTGCGCCAAAAGCTGGAGATTTACAAATTAATGTTATGAAGGGAAAAAAATTAACCAACATGAGAACTCAAGGAACTGACGAAAACGTTGTGTTAACCCCAGTAAGAAAAATGTCAATTGCTGAACAATTAAGCATTTTAAATACTGACGAAGCTTTAGAAATTACCCCTAAATCTTGCAGATTAAGAAAAGCTATACTTGACCCTCATGAAAGAAAAA
>Ga0111541_10000476_pt1 | contig 13018 bp, 13 predicted proteins | sample Knorr_S7_td_DCM__FD_83039 | JGI IMG/M metagenome (GOLD analysis project Ga0111541, IMG submission 83039) | Marine microbial communities from Southern Atlantic Ocean transect - Knorr_S7_td_DCM_ad_131m_LV_B (version 2) (version 2) | ecosystem: Environmental > Aquatic > Marine > Oceanic | place...
GCTCAACAATATTTCGCAGGTCAGATTTATGAGTATCCTGTAGTTCCAGCAGAAAATGGTGTTAAGACGCACTATTTGATTCCTGACTTGACTACTCTAAATACTCCAGACTTGAGTATGAGTGATCTTGCAGACCTAGAAGGCACAGCTGCTATTTTCAAAGAATTAGGGATGCTTGATTAACAATTAAATATGGTAATTGCCTAAGTAGAGAAGCTATTTATCGTCGTACATAAAATTATCTGTTCTCACACAGATTTGATTCACACATAATAGATACTCTCCTCTCAACATAAGGGAATCTATCCTGCTGCTTAGGCCTTACGATGGGGTTAGCCCTCAGTCAATTATTGATTGAGGGCGCTTCTTTTTATTGAGAATAAAGTATTTCTTATTACGATAATGTTTATTATATAATATCATTTTAATTGATATTATATTGTGTTGTTGTTAATTTATTCTTTTAAAGAGTTTTTATTTTGGAGGAAGATTTGAACCGATTTTTTATTATCAATGTAAGCTTATTGTTATTGTTATCTGTATTTGTTTCTTGTGGTGAATCTTCATCTATGGATTCTGAACCAACAGCAGCTCCAGAACCAACAGTAGCTCCAGAACCAACAGTAGCTCCAGAACCAACAGCAGCTCCAGAACCAACAGCAGCTCCAGAACCTGTTTATGATGTCACTGTTATAGATGCGTTGGGTAGAGAGATATCATTTGACTCTATTCCTCAAAAAATAGCATCAATCAGTCCTACTGCTACTGAAATGTTGTATGCCGCTGGAGGATCAGCTATTCTCAGGGACAGGGCTTCAAATTACCCGGAAGAAGCTAACGCATTACCTGATGTGGGTAGCGCTTATGATCCATCTATTGAAACTTTAGTTGGAGCTAGACCTGATTTAGTTTTGATCGAAGCACTCACTCAGGCTAGATTTGCTCCCATGCTCGAATCTATGGGATTAAAAGTTATGGCAGTTAAAGCAGAGACAGTTTCTGATGTTACTACTTATATTTCTGATTTAGGTAGTATATTAGAGTCATCTGATACTGCCTCTGAAAAAATTGAAGACATCCAAACTAGATTAATGGCTCTGGAATCTTCGGATTCTAGAAGTGTTTTAATTCTAATTTCAGACCAAGATAGGAATTTATATGCAGCAAGACCTGAATCTTATACTGGTTTAATCGCGACTACTTTAGGTATGTCTAACAAAGCTGAAGGACTTCCTGATTCTGGACCATATCCAGGATATGCTTTGATGAGTACTGAGGCTATTTTGATGGCTAATCCAGATGTGATTGTAACTCTTACTCCTGCTCCTGAGCCTGCACCTAGATTATCTCAAACTATTACTCAAATTCCTCCATTTGCGGCCCTAAAAGCTATTCAAATGAATCAAGTTGTTGAAGGGGATGTAGTATTGTTTTTGCGAGCTCCTGGTCCAAGAATTGTAGATGCAGTTGAATTTTTGCAGGAATCATTACAATCTCATAACAACTAAATGAGATTATTTGTCTCATACATAGGATTTTTTTTTACAATTAGTATGTTTGTATTAGTGGGATTATTTTTTGGTCCCTCTGATGCAACCTTAAGTGAAATAACGAGCGGACTGATACGCTCAGATGATGGTCCCATGAAAATGATCATATGGAGTATTAGGATTCCTAGGATCATTTTAAGTCTTTTGACTGGCTGTTGTTTAGGATTATCAGGGGCTTTGATTCAATTGTCATCTCGCAGTGCTATTGGTGACCCCAATTTGTTTGGAATTGGTGGTGGGGCATCAATATTTTTGGCTGGAAGTTATGCAGGGGTATTTGTTTTTGATGAACACTGGATATTTTTTGGGTCAATAATATCTTCACTTGTAGTTTCTCTAGTATTATCAAGGTTAATTTCATCAAGTGATTTAACTCCTGTTAAATTAGCTATTATGGGGATTGCACTTGGAACACTTACGATTTCAATAGGGACTGCTGTAATTTCATTTGGTAGAGTGTTTCCTGGGCAAGTGATTGGATTGGTCGCAGGTTCATTTACTTCTAGTAATTGGGACAAAATTGTTTATTTACTAATTATTTTGATTCCTGTGTTATTGATCACTTTTCTATTAAGCAAAAGGTTTTATCCCATCATGCTTGGAGACGTACTGTCAAAATCTTTAGGGGTTAATCCTATTAGGAATAGAAATATAGCAATGTCTTTGGCTGGTATATTGTCAGGAGCTTCTGTTTATGCTGGTGGATTGATAGGTTTTGTGGGATTAATTGCTCCACATTTGTCTAGAAAAATTTTAGGAAATCATCCCTCTCACTTAATTTTAGGCTCTACTATATTAGGCGGATTGTTAACTCTTTTTTCAGATCAGTTAGCTAGATTACTTTTTGCACCAACAGAACTACCAGTTGGTATGGCTAGCACTATTTTAGGTGGGCCAATGATGATGTATTTAGCTTGGAGGTTAAAATGAAGATAGATATTAGCAATCTATCTGTTTTATTTGATGATCAAATAATTTTAGATGATATATCTTGTCATTTTCCTGAAGGAAAGTTTTCATGTTTGGTTGGAGAAAATGGATCAGGAAAATCAACTTTACTTAGAACATTGACTAAAGATATTGATAAATTCCAAGGTAGCATTACGGATTTAAAATCATCTGATTATTCATACATTCCTCAGAATATTGATGATCCTGAGTTTTTGTCAGTTCAAGAAGTTGTTAAATTAGGATTTTATCAATCTAAAATCCGTGATCAAGATCTAACCTTGCAATCACATCAATTGTTAAAGCGATTTGATATAGAGCATTTAGAATCTAGAAGATTTTCAGAAATTTCTATGGGTCAAAAGCAAAGAGCTTGGCTCGCGTTTGCTCTTGCCCAAGACAAGAAAGTGATTTTAATGGATGAACCTTTAGCGGCTGTTGATTTACAATCTCGAAAAAATTTTTATTCAATTTTGAATACTGTAAGTAAGGAAAACAGAACTTTGGTTCTTGTAACACATGATTTAGGAATTGCTATGGAATTTTGTGAACACATGGTTCATTTACACCAAGGTGCTATAGCATTTGAGGGGCCACCAAAAAACTTTTCAGGTCTTTAATATAATATAAATTTTGTCAATATCTAGTTCATTTAGATCATGGTGAAGTATTATTTGAAGGCGCTCCACAAAAAAATAGTATTTAAATTAAATGAGGTAGATTAGTGACAGATCCTAAAATTGGTTATGTTTTGATGAATATAGGTACTCCTTCTGAACCTACAGCTAAAGGAGTTAGGAATTTTTTGAAGGAATTCCTGTCCGATCCAGATGTACTTGATATTAATCCTATTTTAAGGTGGGGCATAGTTAATTTAATAGTAGCTCCTTTTAGACCTAGGACCGTTTTGCCTCAATATCAGAGTGTATGGACTGATGAAGGATCTCCTTTATTAGCAAATTCTGAGAAATTTAAAAATGCATTGCATGCATTTGACTCTGAATTAAATGTTGAAATTGGTATGAGATATGGTAACCCGTCTATTTCAGATGCTGTTGATAGTTTGATAAATGATGGCATTGAAAAAATTGTCATATGCCCAATGTTCCCTCAATTTGCTCAAGCTACTACTGGATCATGTAATAAAAAAGCAATAGAAATTATCAAATCTAGAGGCATTGAATATTCTCTAATTGGGAACTTTTATGATGAAGAATTTTACATAGATTGTGTAGTCAATCAGATTAAGATGAGTGACGCTTATGAATCCGGAGATCATTTACTTTTTAGTTTTCATGGTCTACCAGAAAGACAATTGAAAAAATTAGATGAGTCAGGCGAGTATTGCTTATTGAAACCAGATTGCTGTGAAAAGGAATCAGAATTTAATCAACTCTGTTATAAGTTTCATAGCACTGAAACAGTGAGAAAAATTATAGGGAAATTAAATACTGAAAAACCACATACTATTTGTTTTCAAAGTAGATTTGGAAGAGATAAATGGGTTGATCCTGACATTTTAGATGTGTTGCAAAATTTTGTAGATGACGGAGTCGAAAATATCACAGTTATATGTCCTTCTTTTGTTGCAGATTGTCTGGAAACATTAGAAGAGATTTCTATAAGAGATGATGAAATTTTTAAAGAAATGGGAGGCGGTAGCTTGGAATTAGTACCTTCATTAAATTCTAGTGATGATTGGGTAAAAGGATTTGCAGAATTTTTAAAGAAAAATTCATGATTAATATTAAAGCTCTTTTTTTTGACGTTTTTGGAACTGTAGTAGATTGGCACGGTTCTATACAAAATGAATCTCAAGTTTTTTCACAGGAAATTTCACAAGAATTTGACACGTTTTTATTTACAGATAAATGGAGATCTGGATTTAGAAGATTGCAATCAAGTGTTGCAAATGGATCTAGAGATTATTTAACAATGGATGAAATTCACATGGAAATACTTGAAGAGTTGATAGATGAATTTAATCTTAATGGTATTTCACTTGAAGATAAACAAAACTTTAATCAATCTTGGCATAGATTAAATCCATGGTCAGATTCAATTTTCGGATTAAATCAATTAAAAAAGAATAGAATTATTTCTACGTTATCTAATGGGAATCTTTCCATGCTAAATAAATTATCTAAAAATGCTCAACTACCATGGGATTGTGTAGTTTCTACGGAATTTTTTGGTACATATAAACCCAATAAAGAAGTTTATTTAGGTGCAGCAAACTTATTGAATTTGCCTAATGCTCAAACTATGATGGTAGCTGCTCATGCATATGACTTAGATGCTGCTAAACTGACGGGAATGAAGACTTGTTATGTGTACAGGCCTGATGAGTTTGGAATTGGCAAAGGAGAAGATCCCGGTGATGTGTCTAGGTTTGATTTGGTAGTGAATGGATTTGATGAAATTGAACAGGAAATTGTAAATAAATATGAATAAAAAACTTTATTTCCCTATCGTACTTACGATTGCTTATGTAGGAATAATTGTAATGGCTAATAGGGCTATTCAGACATGGGGTGTAGTAGAAATCGGGTTTGGGTTGATGGCTCCAGCAGGAGTATATTTTGCTGGACTAGCGTTTTCTATTAGAGATGGTCTACATGAGACTGCAAACCGTAACTGGATTATTTCAGCAATTTTGATTGGTTCTATTGTTTCATTTTTGATTGAAGGTGATTATGCAAGCACTATTCCTGGAGGAGTGATTCCTTTGGCTTTCGCTAGTGGCATAGCTTTTTTGTTTTCTGAATTTGCTGATTATGCAGTTTATGCGCCTTTGAGAAAAACAGGCTAAATACTTGCTTTAATTGCTTCAAATGTAGTTGGTCTTGTTTTAGATTCTATTTTGTTTTTGTATCTAGCCTTTGGTTCTTTAGAGTTTTTGGACGGGCAGGTTGTTGCAAAGGGCTATATGACAATTCTAGTTGCCATATTTATGATTCTTTTAGGAAAACAGATCAATAAGTTTTATAAGTCTATAGTTGCCGATTAGTTTTTAGATTTTTCCCCTTCTAATCCTTCCGTTTCCATGACTTTTGCAGCGCTTTTATGCTGTTCTACATTTTTGAATCTCGCATCTTTTGCTCTTAACCAGGTATCTCTATTATTTATCACAAAATTGTATGAGTCTCTGTAATCGTCTAGCATAGAATTGATTTCAGGGATGACGTATCTAGCAACTAAGTCCCAACTTTTTTTCGTGTTAGCACGATTAGCCCAATCATGAGCGAAACCTATTACAGCACCAAATCCTCCAGTAATTTCAAGCATTTCTTGGATCTTCTGAATCAAATCATCAGGTGTTCCAATTACTGCAGTACTATCTTCTGAAAATGCAGTAGCATCAATCGCTTCATCAGGAGTTTTGAAAATTTTTCCCTCAAGCGGGTTAAGGGCAGCGGTGCTGTATTCGTTATTATGTTTGAATAGTCCTTCTTTTGCCTCTTCTCTAGCTTGGTCTCGTGTTTCTGCTATATGCCAACTCATTAGTACTCGCCAGTTATCTCTTGAAACTTGATTTCCATGTTTTAATGCCGATTCTTCTGCAAATCCCCATTGTGTTGCTAAAGATTTGAGCCCTTGTGAAGCCATCCCGCCAATAGATATTACTCCGGTTTCATATTTTCCTGACATAGTCATTCCTGAAGGAGTAAATGTTGAGGCTACAACAAACTCCATATTTTCTTGTAATGGTCGTAATTGTAATTTTGCATCTTTTAAGGTGAACCATTCAGACTCATAAGAGAATCTTTCCCCTGCAAATAGTCGTTTAATTACTCCTATAGCTTCATCTTGTCTTGACCTTAAAAGCATAGGGTCTAATCCGATAGTATGGGCATCAGATGGCAATGCTCCGGGGCCCGATCCGAATAGGACTCTTCCTCTTGATTGATAATCTAACTGCACTAACCTTTGAGCTACCATAAAAGGGTGGTGGTACGGGAGTGAAATGACTCCTGTTCCTAATTTGATTCTTTGCGTTCGTTCTGCAACCGCTGCTAAAAATAATTCCGGAGAAGCAATTACCTCCCATCCTGTGGAATGGTGTTCTCCGCACCAAAATTCGTCAAATCCTAAATGGTCTAAATGTTGGGCGAATTCCAAATCACTTTGGAGTTGCAGTAGGGGGTTTTCTCCAATAGGGTGGTGAGGGGCAAGGAAAGTTCCAAATTTCATTTTAGTCATTATTTTCTCTCTTTGTATTACGTAATATGAGTATACGTTTTAAGAAAATAATATTCTAGATGGTGGAGACGGGGGAGGGTCGAACTCCCCGTCCAAAAGATACCCCAGCAAGGATATACTACAGGTTTATCTGATCGTTAATTTCGACTGCTCAAGCATCGATCAGCAAACGCTTGATGCAGACTATCCGATAATCTTTAGCCAGAAATATCGGCTTCAAACTGGCTGCACCCCGTCTGTTGTCGCCCTTTCACACCCTTCGGGGATCGGGAGTGAAGGACGTAGCCGCATTAAGCGGCTAGTGCTAGCTCTTTGTTGCCAGTTACTTTTTTTGTCACTTTTTAACGAGGTAGATGACATCCCCGACCTGCAATCCTGCGGTGACATCCTCTGTCGAATCCGCGCGTCCCCAAGGCGAACATTCTAACATTATTGGATAAAATTAATCATATAGGTCAGATGTATCGACTTTAATGATACTGGTGACTGACTATAGATTCATATACAATCACTAAAATTATTTTTCGGAGAATCTGATGCCAAAATTTGATGCAAATATTTCGATGATGTTTAACGAAGTTGATTTTTTAGATAGGTTTGAATTAGCGGCAAAGGCTGGGTTTTTAGGAGTAGAGTTTTTGTCTCCATATGAATATGAGGTTGATGAAATTCTAGATAGATTGCAACAGAATAATCTTTCTCAAGTGCTTCATAATCTTCCTGTTGGAAATTTTTCAGCAGGAGAAAGAGGGATTGCATGTTTGCCTGATAGGGTTGATGAGTTCAAATCATCAGTTGATGAAACTGTTAAATATGCTACTAAACTTGGCGCACCACAGGTGAATTGTTTGTCTGGAATTAAGCCAGAAAATGTTTCGGATGATCTTGCGGAAGAAACTTTAATAAATAATTTGAAATATGCTGCACCAATTTTGGAAGAAGCCGGTGTTAAATTAATTGTTGAAAGTATCAATACTATAGATATGCCCGGATTTTTTCTTACTAATACTTCTCAAGCCTTATCTTTGGTTGAAAAAGTAGATCATCCAAATTTGTTCATTCAATATGACATTTACCATATGCAAATTATGGAAGGTGATTTGGCACGTACTATAGAAAATAATTTAGGAATGATTAGTCATATGCAATTGGCTGATAATCCAGGTCGACATGAGCCAGGTACTGGTGAAATAAATTATAAGTATTTATTACCGTTTATTGATGAGATTGGATATGATGGATGGATTGGGTGTGAATATATTCCCTTAAAAAATACTTTGGAAGGGTTAGATTGGATTAAAGATTTTAATTAGGAGTTTGTTTTGACTAAAGTTTTAGTTGTTCATGGTGCAGGTATAAATATGAGAGGGAAGTTTCAGGTAGAAATATTTGGGACTGCAACAATGGAAGACTATTCCGATCAAATTGAAAAATATGCCAATCAGCTTGATATTGAAATTGATATTTTTCATTCTAATATTGAAGGTGAAGTGATAGATAAGTTTTATCAATCACATATAGATGGATATGATGCTGCAATAATTAATCCTGCTGGATATTCAACTGGTCATCCTGCCTTGTGTGCAGCTATATCACAAGTAGAATTTCCAACTTTAGAAGTACATATATCTAATCCTGCAGCTAGAGGGAATATTTCTGAGATTTCTCCTGTTTGTAAAGGTGTAATTACTGGGTTTGGATTGTATGGGTATTTTATAGGTCTAAAAGCTATTAAAGAATTAACTGAAGAATAGGTGAATTGTGAAAAAAATATATTTGTTATCTTCTTTGATTTTGATTTTAAACTTTCTAATAGCTTGTGAAGAAAATTCAGGAAAAGTTGTTTCATCTGAAATCAAAACATATGAAAATCCTCCATCAATGACGATTGATCAAAATAAAGATTATCAGGCAGTTTTTTATTTAAAAAAAGGTGGAACATTTACCGTTGATTTATTTGAGAAATTTACGCCTATCACTGTAAACAACTTTGTTTTTTTGGCTAATGATGATTTTTATGACAACACTTCTTTTCATAGAGTGATTGATGATTTTATGGCTCAAGGTGGTGACCCTACAGGAACTGGAACAGGGGGGCCGGGGTATTATTTTGAAAACGAATTTCATCCTGAAGTAAGGCATGATTCAGCTGGGATTTTGTCTATGGCTAATGCAGGTGTGCAAATGGGAAAAGGAACTAACGGCAGCCAATTTTTTATTACTTTCAAAGCTTTACATCCCTTAGATGGTTATGAAAGTACAACTTCAGATAAATTAAAAAATTGTAAAATGCCTATGACGTCTTGTCACACTGTTTTCGGTAAAGTTATTGAAGGAATGAATGTAGTCAATAATATTTCAAGAAGAGACCCATTAGTAGCTACAGAATCGGGAGATATTATTCAAAACATTGAAATTATTGTTAAAAAGTAATAACTCGATATTGATATTTCTATTCTCATTGTGAGAATTCAAAGTGAATGGTGGGTTTTTATTAATTTATTATAAATTCATAAAGTTTTCCTGAGGTTCCAATCCAATCGCCATCTTTTAAATAGGAAGAATTAACTACGGGCTGAGAATCAATTCTTATTCTAGGTGTATCGGCTGAGATATTCATAATTACCATACCATTTTTGAATTTTAATGTGATTCCCTCTAATTCTGTAATACCTATTTCTGTTCCAAGAATTTCATTCCTATGTAAAATTTGTCGAATTAGAGGTTTTTTAATAGATTTCAAACTCACGATTAAGTTCCCATTTTCATCATTTAAGTGGCCATATGGGGCCGTTTGAAAACTCCTGTAGATAATAGCTAACAGAACAATTATTCCTATAATCACAAGCAAAGACAACAAAACTATTCCAGATATTTGCATGATTGAAAATGTCGTAGGAATTTTTACAATTTGAATTTGAATGCTTTGTGCAGGAACTTCATAAAGCCTTCCCGCATAATCAATATTCATGTTGAATGTTATTAGAGTATTACCGACTTCTTGAGGAGTATAGATTACGTCATACATTGCAGACTTTCCGTCAGTAGTGCTTCTCCTAGGAATTAAAGTGTATGAGTCTGAAATTTGATTGGAATCTGTCAAAATTGTCGTGTTAATTGATTTTTTAGCTACTGGATAAGGAGTATCACCAATAGATACATAAAGAGTTCCTAAATTAGATTGATTTCCTATATTTAGGTTTGAAACATTTAATTCTTCAAAATTCATATATGGAAAAAAAATAGATTCAAATTCATGATTTGAAATTAAACTAGCAGATTCGAATCCTTGCCATTTCATTTGAAGTGACATCTTGTGTGTACCTAATGTATTAATTTTAGGAATTTCCAATGAGTAGTATCCGTCGTCCTTGACTGCATCTGCTTTAAGCCCATCATCATTCATCTGATATAAAGTTTCTATTCCACTAGGATCAATTATGGATACTTGAATAGAAATATCATTATCTAAATTAACCATTACATCATTTTGATCCGTAATAAAAGTTATTAAAGATAGTGGTTGGTTGATTGCATTTTTACTATTTAAATTAAGTAGTTCAAGTTGATATTCATATGAAGGCTGTAAAAAAGATTGGATTTGTCCTTCATAATTATTGATCTCCACATTCCATTTTCCTGGTATTGGATTTTTTATTTGCCATATTATTGAGTATGGAGTCTCTATTATTGATGATTCGCTACGATCTCCAGCAGTGGATTGCATTCCTGATGGATTTTTTAATCTGAAAGATCCACCTGTTTTGTTTTTATAAAAAAACAGATTGATTAGACTAGTCCCGGGAGAAATTAAAATTTCAGAATTATAAATTTGTTTGTTAGATATCTCCAAATTGTCATGATCAATGATTTCTCCAGAACTCCAAAAGTCTTTTGAAATTGCTATTGAAAACTCATTCAAAATATTTGGTAGTGAAAATTTTAAATTCTCTGAGAATGTTTTTTTAGAGTATCTGTTTAGTAATATCAAAATACTTTCATCGGCATCTTTTAAAGAAATACCAAGAATTTTCCATTTTTTATTACTGTAAAGATCGGCTACCGGATCTACAAATTCTTTTAATACGTCTTCAGAATTTGCATTTGACATAAGTAAAGGAACTTGGCTTCCTCCAATAAAAATGATTTTTGAATCATTTTCTGCAAATTGTGATTGAAGGAAATTATAGGAGTTTAATAAGCTTTCGTTAATATCTAGGCTTATAGTTTTTTGATATTCATGAGTAGTGATAAGTTTTTCTATATCTTCATACATGTTTTCAAAATTATTGTTGACTAAATAAGGTCCCTGAGGAGCAATTTCAGAGCTAGATGAATCTAAAACAGAAAAATACATTTTGTGATTATGGTTAACAACTGATGAAATACTTATCAATGAATTAAGGAGATTTTGGTTTTCTAAATCTCCTTTAATTGCATTAATATCTAGCAGAAATAAAATTATCGAATTTTCATTAGAATCAGAATTCTGATTAGCATGAACTGATGCAACAGAAAAAAATATTAAAGTTAAAATTGTTAAAATGATTATAGGCTTTGATATGATTTTTACTGCCATATATATCCTAGTTTTTTATTTGTCCAAAAAATTTGTTCTAATGGACAATTTATAATAAAACTGATCCCGCAGTGATTCAATCAAAATTTATTCTAATTTTGATCCGGCGCTAGAGGAGTTATTGTGAATAATTTTAAAATTCGATTTTTTCCAAAATTTTTCTTTATTACAACATTATTAGTAATGTATTCATCGTTTGCATGCGATTCTGAAAATGAAAATAAGATAATGAATGAGGTGTCAGGATATGTAGTTGATGTGGAAAGTTTGTCATTAAAACAGCTAAAATCTTTCGAATTGATAGATCAAAATGATAGTAAATTCATCTTTATTGTACAGGGAGACTTAGGGAAATTTTCTCCATCTCATATGAGGGAACACATGTTGCTTGGTGAATCTGTAATTGTGATTTATAGAACTGAAAATGGAATAAATATAGTTGAATCAGTTAATGATTTGGACTGATTTACTGAGGTTTATTTTTATACCTAAAACTTAAAAATACAGTAAAAATTACTATAATTCCAAAAATAAACATAAAGAATATTCCTGCTGAAGAACTAGCTATAAAATCTTCATTGTGTATATTGCTTCCTTGAACTTCTATGGGGAAAAACACACTGTGTTCTATTTCTGGTTCAGTTGAAATTCTAATTTCGCTTTCCCATGTTCCTGATTGATATAAAGTTAAATTTGCAATGTATGTATCAGGTGATTTTGGAGTATTAACTGCTCGTGACATATACGCTTCTTCGTCTTTTCTAACCAACACCTCTATAATTGCCTGTTCAACTGGGGAATTGTCAGAGATATGGGTGGGTAAAATTTGAAATTGAATTGGCCCTACTACAGGAGTATTTGGGAGAACTTTTACAGCCAGATTGAATTCGTTGATTGATCCTGAGTAAGAGATATCTTCATGTTGATTTGCATGAAGATTATGTAAAAATGAATTACCTAATCCTGCAAGCACAATGGTTGCTATCACAGAGTAAAAAAATATTTGGGTCTTCATTTTAATCCTTACTTTGGTGGGCCCGGCAGGGATCGAACCTGCGACCAATCGGTTATGAGCCGACCGCTCTAACCACTGAGCTACGGGCCCTATTTATAGTGATATTTATTACACTCTAGGAGATAATTGTCATGTACCCAAGTAATTGAGTCAAGAATTTTGGAAAAAAACATGAAATTAAACAATTATTTTGTTCTTTTAATAGTAATGCTATCAGTGATTTCCATCACTTTGTCTCCCGTATTTATTTCTCCTAAATCATTAGATATTCCTCAGGTACATAAAACAGTTGACGAAAATTTTTATAATAATATTGAGGTGGAAATTTCCCAAAATTTTATTCAAACAGATTCACTAGATGGATCTCAAATTGTTTTAGGGGAGAGTAAATTCCCCACAGTATTAATAGTATTGGCTCATTGGTGTCCTCACTGTAGAAATGAAGTTAGGGAAATAGCAACATTTTTTTCTGATTATTCTGATGAACAAGGTGAGATAATAATAGATGATGTTAGATTTATGTCGTTAGTCACTTCCATTAAAAATGATAGGTCTAACTTTCCTCCACACGAATGGTTGATTAATGAAAATTGGGTTTTACCTACTTTAGTGGACAATAAAAATTCTGATATATCATCAGCTTTGAGGGTAAGGTCTTTTCCGTCATATATAATTTTTGATCGATATGGATATATTATTGGTATGATTCGGGGAAGAATTGAA
>Ga0111541_10000478_pt1 | contig 13012 bp, 9 predicted proteins | sample Knorr_S7_td_DCM__FD_83039 | JGI IMG/M metagenome (GOLD analysis project Ga0111541, IMG submission 83039) | Marine microbial communities from Southern Atlantic Ocean transect - Knorr_S7_td_DCM_ad_131m_LV_B (version 2) (version 2) | ecosystem: Environmental > Aquatic > Marine > Oceanic | place...
ATGCTATCGCAAGCCATAATATAGTTATCCCAATTTGAGGAAGGGTAGTTAGAGTACTATTTCCATAAAGTGCAGATAATCTAATACCTTGAGCTAAATGTGTTAATGGTAAAACATTACTTACGTACCCAACAAATTTAGGCAAGAAGTCTATTGGAAAAAACACTCCTGATAAGAAAAGCATTGGAAAAGTAACCAGATTTGCCAAAGCTGGCGCACTATCTTCGCTAGGAGCTAAGCTTGAAATGGCCAATCCAATTGATAAGAATAGCACTCCGCCTAAAAGGGATAATAACAATATATTTATCCAAGCCATTATGCTGCCTTGGCCTATTGAAACTCCTAATATAAAGACCCCCATAATTAAAAGAAGAAAAGTTTGTAAAATTATTATGGTTACTCTTGAAATTAAGTGCCCAACTATGAAATGAGACGGTGATATAGGGGTTGCTTGCAGCCTTCTTAGGACCCCTTGGTTTTTATAGCTTAGAAGTGTAAACACAACAGAAAATATACCATTTTGCATTATTGCCATCGCTGCAATTCCTGGAATTATAAAACCCTTGTAGCCCTGATAATTAATATCAGCAATATTAGATTTAATATTTGATAATTCTTCTAATGAATTTTTATTTTCAAGCATTACAGAATTAATTAAGTTGTCTACAACCTCTTTTTCAGCAAAATCATCTTTTCTTGTAGTAATAATTATTTCACTTTTGGAATTATTATAAGATGAATTTATAGTTATGTATGATGCAATGCTACCTTTTGTTAATAATTCTATAGCTTCATTTTCAGAAAGGAGAAGTTGAATTTCTGTACTTTTTGATTGTTTTAGACTTTCAGTTATTAATCTGGAATTATCTGTATTTGCGTAATCAATTAACCCTACATTTGGAGCACTGTACCCTAAAATATTTGCGTTCCCAAATACTAGCATAGTAACCACAGGAAAAAACAGCGACCAGAATATAGAGCTTTTTCTCCTAAAAAACATTTTGCTTGCAGCAATAGTAAAACTTAAATAAATCTTCATTAATCTTCCCTTAAACTTTTTCCTGTTAAATCAATAAAAACATCTTCAAGGGTAGCCTCTCTTATCTTTTTCGATGATTTGAATCCTGATTTTGTTAGTTCATCAATTAAGTTTGACGGAGAATTTATTTTGATTATTTTACCTTCATCTATAATTGCAACTCGGTCACATAATTCCTCAGCCTCTTCCATATAATGAGTAGTCAAAACGACTGTCTTTCCCTCTTCTTGAAAAGACTTAATTAATTCCCACAAATTTCTCCTAGCTTGAGGATCTAGCCCAGTAGTTGGTTCATCAAAAAACAACACCTTGGGGTTATTTACTAGAGCCACAGCTATAGACAATCTTTGTTTTTGCCCTCCAGATAAAGTTTTAAAATATGAATCTTTTTTATTTGATAAACCAACTCTTTCAAGTATTTTGCCAGGATCAACTGAGTATGAATAAAGTGTTGAAAATAATTCTACAATTTCAAATAAGGATAGTTTTTCAAAGAAATTCACAGATTGAAGTTGAACACCAATTATTTTCTTAACAGATTTAGTATCTTTACTTACATCTAGGTCATTAATAAAAGCTTCTCCACTGGTAGATTTTATTAGGCCTTCTAGAATTTCTACTGTGGTTGTTTTTCCAGCTCCGTTAGGTCCTAATAAGCCAAAAACTTCCCCTTCATCTACTTCAAAATCTATACCTCTAACTGCTTCGAATTCACCGTACTTTTTCTTTAATTTTTTTACTTGAATAATTGGCATAAATTAAAGTGTAGCGTGGTAATAATAATTTGTAACTTTTATTTTTTTGATATTAAGTATAGTAGAGAGGGTAAAGTAACGAGCGAAGCTATTAAGGCAAGACATATCATTACTGCTGTTAATATTCCGAAAGTAGAAAATAAAGGCATTGGGGCAAATCCCATAATTAAGAATCCTAAAGTACTTGATATTGCTGACCCCAATAAGGCTAATCCAGTTCCATTTATTGAGTTGTATAAAGCATTTAACTTATCAGTTGCAGATTTTAATTCTTCTCTAAATCTCATGGTCATATGAATTGCAAAATCAACTCCAACTCCTAAGGAAATAGCTCCAATAGTTGCGGTTACATAATTTAAACTAAAATCAAACAAGTACATTATTCCATAAAGCCAAATTACAACTAATGCAATTGGAATTATTGTTGCTATCGCATATCTAAACGATCTTAGAGCTACCAGTATTATTAAAAATGAACCTATGAATGCAAATGGTATAGATCTTCTCATTGAATCTGTAGTTGCATTTAATTGGTCACTTCTACTAAATGGAGAACCAGTAAGCCCAACTGATATATTTTTTGGAAAATCAGTTTCTTTAAGTAATTTATTCAAATCATTTCGCACTTTAGACACATCATCTTCTGTCCTGGTACCACTTAAAAAAATCATTAAAATTGAAGTAAAATCTTCATTTTTATCTTTGTCATACCAAAAATATCTTTGGAACCAAAGCGGATCAAAAGAATACTGACCTTTAGATTCGATTCCATTATCGAATCCATATTTAATTATTTCTTTTATCTGATCAGATTCATCAGGAATATTATCATTATTTAAATCAGTAATTTTTACTCCGGATTTTCTAAATATTTCTTCTTTTAGTGGCTCATTTTTTAGAACTAGAGAAGTGATTTTTGATATATTTAGAACGTCGCTTTGATTTATTTCTCCGTTCTCATTAAGACCAATAAAGTTTATTTTAGAAAGATCTTTAGTGAAATTGTTAAAAGTCATAATAAACTTTGGGTCAGTAATTTCTCCCTCAAATATAAACTGTGCTGGCTCCCCTCTTACTCCTGGATCATATTCTTCAAATTGATCAAGAGAGACCACGAAATCCGATTTATTATCAAAGAAATCTTTTACATCAAATTCTGACTTTAGATTTATCGCGCCATATCCAGCAATTATTGTAATTATCAAAGAAAGAGGTAGTACAATATAATATCTTTTTGAAATACCTGTGAACAAAATAGCAAACCTTTTTTCAAACTTTCTGTTTTCTTTATAAGATAGATCTTTATTAACAATTTTTGATTTTCTATTAATTAAAATCGGCACAGCTAAATTAATAATTAAAATAGCAATTGCAGTTAAGAATCCGATCAATAGCCCTAAAAATTCATTTAGTATCTCTGAGCCTAAAATAACTACAAATATTATTCCAAAACCTATTGATGCTGGAGTTGTTATGAAGTTAATTACTCTTAAAATATTTTCAAATGTTGTCATTTCATTTTTTATTAAAGGAGTTACTTTTGAATATGCAAGTGGAACTAATAATCCTAGCACTAGATAAGAAAGTAATGTTGCTAATGTGGCAGCAACACCAAAATAAAAAACACTTTCCACTCCACCAAAGGCATTTGCAAGGAAAGCTGAGCTATCTGTAAAAAGTGCAAGGGTAAGTGCCCCAAAAACTCCTGATATTCCCACTATAAAATAATTTTTGTGGCCATTTGCTCTTTCTTCTTGCATTCGCCTTAATGCATGAATCGCAAAATCAACCCCAAAAGAAACCATAGCTATAGGAACAATCAAGTCAGTTATTAATCCTCCTTTAAAGCCTAAAACAAATGTCATCCCTTTTAGCCATATCATCAATGAAATTAGCCCCACTCCAACTAAGACCATAGCAACATAAGACCTAAGAAAAATTCCACATACGGCTATAGCTGCAATTACAGTTAAAGTAATAAACTGTCCAGCAATAGTGCCTTGCTCCTCAGCTACCAAATTAACATCTATTGCTATCCCTAAAGCTGTATAAGAAGGGTTGTTATAATTCATAACTTCAACAATTTTTCTGCCGTACCTTTCTTTATTTATTGCTGTTTCATCTGCACCAAGCTCGATAGCAAAATTTCCTCCCCCCAACTTTTCATTTTCAGACAATATATCAATAAATAAAGCAGGAGAGGTCCAGTAGTTTATTTCTTGACTTTTTATAGTTCTTATCTCGCTTTTTGCACCTTTAGCTAATAGAAATTTTGGGTCACCTACTGCGCCTGATTCAAATATTTGATGTAATACTATCTTTACATCATCTTCACTGGCATCATTTAGTCCATTAGGAAAATCAGGACTCATTTTTAAAGCGGAATCAACAATGTTTGCTATAGTGTAGACCCCTGTAAAAGTTGTGCTAGTTGATTCATCATAGCCATTCCAAAGATATGAATTTGGTTTTAATGATCCTACAGATAAAGATTGATTGGAATCTAATTCAATTAATCTCTCTTGATTATTTAGAAGTTCATTCAGGCTCTGCTTATCAATCATATCTCCATCGTCAGCCTCCATTACTATAGAAACAAAATGCACAGACTCAACAAATTTCTCATTAATCCTTTGCTGAACTTCATAGGCTTCCTTTTTGGGGTCCAGAGAAGCATCTCCAGGATCTTTGAAAATAAGAGGCATAAAGCAAATCATTAGTGTTAATAAGCCAAATCCAGCTAATATTTTATTTGAATGCTGATAAATTTTATTTAAAAGAATATCCATGATCCTATTTTCATTAAAATATATATATTTATGTTTCGTTGATGTTAAAAATATTTTTATTTGACTACTAAATTAACAAGTTTATTTTTAACATAAATTTTTCTAATGATTTCTTTTCTTTGAATGTATTGCTGAACTTTTTCAGAATTTTCTGCCATAGAAATTATTTCTTCTTCAGATTTATCTTTTTCTATGTTAAATTGATCCCTCATTTTTCCATTAATTTGAATTACTATAGTTGTTATTTCAGCATTTATAAGATCCTCATTCCATTCAGGATATTTTTCATTATGTATACTGAATGATTCTCCTTTTTGTTCCCATAATTCCTCTGTAATATGAGGTGCCATTGGAGATAAAAGTCTAATTAATATTTTTATAGATTTTTCCCAAATATCTTCTTTGCACCCTGCTTCCCAAAATTTACTCAATTGATTTGTAAATTCCATTAATGCAGAGATTGAAGTATTAAATTTAAACTTATCTAGATCATCATGAACTTTCTTTATTGTATAATTGATTAGCCTTTCAATTTCGTTTGTATTTTTAGAATTTTCATTTATTTCTGATGAATCTCTTGTGCATAAGTCCCATACTCTGTTTAGCCATCTTGTAATTCCATTAAATGCATCATCATTCCAATCGCCTCCTTGATCCCAGGGCCCTAAAAACATTAAATATAATCTAACAGCATCTGCTCCATATTCTTTAACCAATGGATCTGGAGCTAATGGATTTGACCTCTTAGAGATTTTTTGATGATCTTTTAAAAGCACACCTTGGTTAAATAAATTTTGATATGGCTCATCAAAATCAACGAAATCTAAATCTCTAAGAACTTTATTAAAAAATCTAGAATACAACAGATGCATTACTGCATGCTCTGCTCCTCCAGTGTACTGATGTACCGGTAGCCAGTTTGAAATAATTTTTGAAGAAAAGGGCATATTTTTTTCAGGGTCAGATGCAAACCTTAAATGATACCAAGAAGAGTCCACAAAAGTATCCATTGTGTCAGTCTCTCTTCTTAACTTTCCATGAACCGGGTGATCATACCATAGAAATTCCTCATCAAGAGTCAATGGAGATTGACCTGTAGGCATAAATTCTTTTGCATCAGGAAGTATAACAGGCAGATCATTTTCAGAAACTGGTATTATATTATTTTTTTCATCATAAAATACGGGGATCGGTGTACCCCAATATCTTTGCCTTGAAATTAACCAGTCTCTCAGATGATATGTCACAGTGCCATTCCCTATATTCTTATCTTCCATAAATTTTGTAATATTTTTGAGAGCCTCTTCGCTATTTATTCCGTTGAATTGATCTGAGTTGACTAAAATTCCTTTTGATTCATCTGCCTGATTAATTTCAAATTCATCTATTCCGTCTTTAGTAATAACAACCTTTACTGGAAGGTTATATTTTTTTGCAAATTCAAAATCTCTTTGGTCATGCGCAGGCACACCCATAACTGCTCCAGTTCCATAGGTACCCAGAACATAATCTCCAACAAAAATAGGAACTTTGTCTCCATTTATAGGATTTATTGCATAACCACCAGTAAACTCGCCAGTTTTCTCTCTATCGGTTGAAGTTCTTTCAATTTCTGATGACTTTGATGATATAGAGATATAGCTTTCTACATTTTTTTTATATGAATTTTCAGTTACCTCATCCACCAATGGATGCTCTGGAGCAAGTACAATAAATGTGACTCCATAAATTGTGTCGACTCTTGTAGTAAATGTTGATATATTATTTTTGGATGAATCTAAACTGAATTTAACCGTAGTTCCTAATGATTTTCCAATCCAATTTCTTTGCATCTGTTTTATTTTTTCTGGCCAACCCAAATCTTCCATATCCAGAAGTTCTTCAGCATAATCTGTAATTTTGAAATACCATTGAGGCATCATTTTTCTAATAACTTCTGCTCCTGATCTTTCAGATTTTCCATCCACCACTTGCTCATTTGCTAAAGTAGTTTGATCTATTGGGTCCCACCAAACAGCACCATTTTTTCTATAAGCTATTCCTTTTTCAAACATTTTTAAGAAAAAATATTGATTCCATTTGTAGTATTTGGGTTCACATGTAACCAGCTCTCTGCTCCAGTCATATGAATTGCCCATTAATCTGAATTGCCTTCTCATGTTATCTATGTTTTCAAAAGTCCATTTCATCGGATTTATATTTCTAGATATTGCTGCATTCTCTGCTGGTAACCCAAATGCATCAAAACCTTGGGTATGCAAAACATTAAGTCCTTTCATTCTTTTAAATCTAGAATAAGCATCTGCTGGAGTGAAGGCATACCAATGACCAATATGGAGATCACCCGAGGGGTAAGGAAACATTGTTAGTGAAAAGAAATTATCCTTTTTGTTTTCACTGAAGTTAGTTTTGTAAATACCTGAATCATTCCATTTTTTTTGCCACTTAGACTCAATAACTGAAGGGTTATAAGGAATGAATTCTGAACCTCTTTTTGTTTTTTTATAATTACTCATTAAGGTTTTACTACACTACCATCTGCTCTTCTAACAGTATCCCATGCTCCACCAAATTCTCTTTCTATAAAAGGAAATTTAGCTGCTAAATCTTCATCTATATCTATACCTAAGCCAGGTTTTCCGTTAGACCACATCATCCCATCTTTAAGTGTTGGACAGCCTGGAAAGATTTTTTTTGTATTTTCACCAAATAATGCTGCTTCTTGTATTCCAAAATTTTGACAATTTAAATTTAAAGCTAAGTTAGCAGCGTGACCCACCGGAGAAGTATCTCCTGGTCCATGCCAAGCAGTTTTAACTCCCATAAGTTCTCCAAATGCTGCTATTTTTCTAGCCGGAGTAATTCCACCAATATCAGATATATGAATTCTTATAAAATCTATAAGCTTGTTTTTTATCATTGGATTAACGTCGCTTGGAGAACTGTATAATTCCCCCATAGCTATAGGTGTAGAGCACTGATTTCTTACCATTTCAAAGTAATGTTGATCTTCTGGGCTAAATAGATCTTCAAGAAAAAAAAGCCTAAATTTTTCTACTTGCTTGGCAAACCATACGCCTTGTATTGGGCTTATTCTTTCATGAACATCATGTAATATTTCTACTCCATAACCAAACCTATCTCTAATATACTCAAATAGCGAAATGGCTGAATTCATATATGGCACAGGTTCAAATACTCCGCCAGGGTGAGCATAATTTTTTTTAGGATCAAGATCAGTCAGCCAATTTGTTATAGCTATAGGCCCCTTTGAAACATCTTTGTTGTTAGTGGTGCTGGTTCCAGTTTTGGCACTTTTATTCCCGTAAGTTGCATAACCAGGTGTTGCTACTTGGACTCTAATATGATGAAAGCCTTGATTCATAAAGCTTTCCATCTTGTCACCAACTTCTTCGTTAGTATCTCCAGAGGAGTGAACATATACCGGTGCTGCTTCTCGTGATCTTCCCCCAAGCAAATCATATACAGGCATGTTTGCCATTTTTCCTTTTATATCCCACAAGGCTTGATCAATGCCAGACAAAGCATTGTTTAATACGGGTCCATTTCTCCAGTATGATGAAACATATGAAGATGCCCAAATATCTTCAATATCCTTTACAGATTTTCCTTTTAGAAATGGGGCTAAATAATCTTCAATTGCTGCTTTTACAGGGGTTGGTCTTTGAGTAAATGTTGCGCACCCAACACCGTAAAGTCCTGAATGATCAGTTTCAATTTTTACAATCACAAGCCTGATGCCATCAGGTTCAGTAAAAATTACTTTTACATTTTTAATTATTGGATTTTTCATTATTTCACCAACCTTATAATTTTAATTAATTTTACCTCGAAAATAAGAGTAGAATTTTCTGGGATTACACCTGGAATACCGTCTTTTCCATAAGCAAGATCAGAACCAATTTGAAGCCGTCTTATCCCCCCTTCTTTCATACCAGGAATTCCTAAATCCCAACCTGCTATTACCTGCCCTTGTCCAATTCTGAATTTTGCTGTAGCACCTCTAGGGTAAGTGCTATCAAATACACATCCATCTGATAACCATCCAGTATAATGGACTTCTACTTTGTCATTGGGAATTACCTCCATATCACCTCCACCTTTTTCAATATCTACAAAATCTAAATTTTCCTGTAAATTGAGATAATTTACAGAATTGTTATCTCCAAATTGTGGTGCGTCAGATGGATACATTTCGTTTTTACATTCTACAGGAATTGGTGTGGGCGTTATAACTTTTATAACAGTTTCTTCAGGAACTTGGCCTCCAGATCTGCAAGCAAAAGCTAAAGAAATAATTGAAATAAAGATAATAATTTTTATTATATTTTTCATTTAGAATTAATTATATTTGAAACAGATGTTATGCCTTCGTTTAAAAAAGGACCAATGTTTACACATATGCAATTAACCCCTATATTTAAGTAGTGATCTAGCATTGAAGCAGTTGTTAATGTTCCTGCATTTTTTCCAGATGCAACTATTCTTTTAAGCGTATCTTCTATAGTATCCAATACTTTTTTATCGTCACTTCTTCCAATATAGCCCATAGTTGCAGCAAGATCATTAGGAGCCACAAAGAAAACATCAATATCTTCTACCTCTAATATTTCATCTAAATTATTTACAGCTATTATATCTTCAATTAGAACTATCAGCATTGATTCTTGGTTTGCTTTCAAGAAATAATCTTTAACTCCATAACCCAGCCTACTTGTAGACATTCCTCTATTGCCTATAGGAGCAAATTTAGCAGCATCCACAACATTTCTCGCCTCTTCTGCTGTGTTTACATGAGGCACACATATACTTTGGCTGCCTCTATCCAGAGTTCTATAAATCACACCTGCTTCATTTTGATGAACTCTAGTAATAGAGGTTTTATCCCATAAATCGCATGCCCTAGTTAAATCTGATATGTCATTAAAATCTACGCCTCCATGTTCTGCTTCTAGCCATATTCCATCAAAATCTAAAGGACCAAGTTGGTCTATTTGGTCTGCATTAGCCACACCCATTAAAGTTAAAGTTGGTTGTCCTTTCGCTAATTTATGCTTTATTATATTTTTTCTTAGTTCAACCATTTGCTTTCCTCTCGGTTTCTTAATATAAGTTTATAAAATAAACTTTAGAAACAGTGTAATTGTGATTATGAATGATTTCAAAAATAAAACTTTAACTATTGCAGGTTCTGACTCAGGTGCTGGCGCAGGAGTTCAAGCTGACTTGAAAACTTTTGCTTCATTAGGTGTGTACGGCACAACTGTAATTACTGCTGTAACAGCTCAAAATACTATTGGTGTTCAGGGGTTTAGAATGATGTCAGGAGATTTTGTAGCAGAACAAATTAACTCAGTAATGTCGGATATTAAGCCTAGGTCAGTAAAAACTGGAATGTTAGGAAATTCTGAAATAATAAATGCCGTTTCTAATACTTTAAAAAGTAATGGTTATGAAAATTTAATTGTTGATCCAGTTATGGTTGCTGAAAGTGGAGATTCATTAATTGATGAGACAGCGATATCATCTTATATTAATAAATTATTTCCATTATCTACATTGGTAACCCCTAATATTTATGAAGCCCAAAAAATTTCAAAAATTTCAATTGATTCTGAAGAATCTTTAATTAGGTCTGGTAAATTAATGTTAGAAATGGGAGCAAAAAATGTTTTAATAAAAGGTGGCCACTGGAAAGAAGATGTTGCAGAGGATTTTCTATTTTCAGGTAATGAAGTGATTAGGCTTTTAGAAGCTAGGATTAAAACATTAAATACTCATGGAACAGGTTGCACCTTATCAGCAGCAATTACAGCTTTCCTTTCTAAAGGAGATTCCTTAGAGTTTGCGGTTAGAAAAGCAAAAGATTATATAACTGCTGGTTTAAAATATTCATATTCAATTGGTCATGGCAGTAGTCCTGTTAATCATTTTCATGCAAAATGAAAAATAAAGAGCATTTTGGAAAAAATCTATCTTTCATATCATCAAGTCCTGAAGATGATTCATTGTCTTTAGGAGTAATATTTCTCTTACATGGATTTGGCGCAAATATGCGAGATTTGGTAGATATTGCCCCAATGATTAATCAAAAAGACTTCATATACATTTTCCCTAATGCACCTTTTGAAATAAATTCTGGGTTTAATCAAAAAGCTTACTCATGGTTTGATTTTGATAATTTAAATGAAATAAAGGAATCAGAAAAAATTCTAGAGAATACTATTGAGGAATCATTAGGCTTATTTAATATAGATAAAGATAAAATTTATTTAGGAGGATTTTCTCAAGGAGGAATGATGACAATGCATGCGGATATAATTCACCAGAATTTATTTTCTGGATTATTAATTTTGAGTTCCACTATAATCTCTCAAATTGATTTGAATATAGATTTGAGTTTAAATCCAAGAGTTTTTTTAGCACACGGAGTTAATGATTCAATTATTAGTATTAACCAAGGACAAGAAACCCACAGAAAACTTATTAGCAAGGGCTTAAATGTTGAATATCATGAGTACGAAATGGGGCATCAAATTATAGAGAAAGAAATAATTGATATTAAAAGCTGGTTATCGGAGTGATTATTTCATTCCGGCTATTTTTTTCTGAATTAAATTAGAAATTTCAGATTCTGTATAGTCTAGTTCTTGTAAAATTTCTTCTGTGTGCTCTCCATATAATGGGGCAGGCGTTTTAATTTGTCCTGGAGTAGATTTTAACTTAGCTACAATTCCTATATTTTGACTATTTTTTAGATTGGGATGATCTATTTTTATATTCATATTTCGACTATTTACATGATCATCTTCCCACACTTCTTTCATGTTATAAATGGGGCCAGCAGGAATTCCATTATCAAGTAGTTTAGATATCCATTCTTTATTGTTTTTAGTTGAAAAAACCTTCTCAAGTATTACTTCAAGTTCTTTCCTGTTGATTTGTCTCATATCTGAAGTCATAAACCTACTATCTTTTTTTAATTTACTCATTCCAATTACATCAACGAATCTTTCCCAGTTTGACTGATTTGCGGCACCCAAATTGATGTGCCCATCCTTAGTTTTAAATGCTTGATAAGGAGCTGTAAGTCTATGAGCTGAACCATCAGGTTCAGATATAGATCCTGTTGTGAAATAAATACTGCTTTCATACAAGGTATAGGCCAATGCCGATTCTAATAACGATACCTCTAAAAACTGGCCTTCACCTCCTTTAAGTCTATGGATATATGCAGAAAGTATTCCCTGCATAGCAAACATTCCTGTATTTAAATCCGCAATGGGAACCCCTACTTTTACAGGTGCTGCATCTTTGTGTCCAGTTATACTCATTAGCCCGCTCATTCCCTGTGCAATCAAATCAAATCCGCCTCTTTTTGAATAAGGTCCAGTTGTTCCAAATCCTGAAATAGAACAATAAATTATCTTTGGGTTTATTTTCTTCACATCTTCATATCCAAATCCTAATTTCTGCATAGTACCAACCCTGGAATTTTCAATTAGAACATCAGCATCAACAAGCAATTTATTTAAAATGATTTTCCCTTCTTGAGATTTTATATCTAATGAGATACTCCTTTTATTTCTATTTAGCTGAACAAATGCAGAAGAATCTTTTCCAATAAACGGAGGCCCCCATGTTCTTACGTCATCACCACCATTAGGTTTTTCTATTTTTATTACATCTGCTCCATGATCGGCTAATAACATAGAACAAAAAGGACCCGCAAGAATTTGACTACAGTCAATAACTTTTATTCCATCTAAGGATTGATTAGATTCCATTGTTTAAATATCCTTTAGGTAATTTTAAAACTCAAGTAGGAGAATAATTTGTTTGATCTAAAAGATAAAGTTTCATTAATTACAGGTGGAAATGGAGGTATAGGAGAGGGTATTGCTAATGGCTTTGCTGATTTTGGCTCAAGAGTAGCAATAGTTGGGAGAGATGAATCAAAATGTAAAAAAGCTCAAGAAAAAATAATCAACAATGGAGGAGAAGCAAAGTATTTCTTATGTGACGTCGCAAGTTATGAATCTGTAAAAGATTGCATTAGCGAAGTGAATAATGAATTTGGCTCAATAGATATATTGGTGAATAATGCTGGAACAACTATAAGGAAGGCTCCTCATGAATTATCTCCAGCTGACTGGAAGGCAGTTATGGATACAAATTTAACAAGTGTTCACTATTTTTCTTCCATTGTTTTTAATCAAATGAAGAAAAAAAAATCTGGAAAAATAATCAATATAGGATCGATGTTCTCAATTTTTGGTGCCGCGCATGTTCCTGTATATGCTGCTAGTAAAGGTGGTGTTGTTCAATATACAAAGAGTTGCGCAATTGCTTGGGCAGAGTTCAATATACAAGTCAATTCTATATTACCTGGCTATATTACTACCAAC
>Ga0111541_10000480_pt1 | contig 12990 bp, 10 predicted proteins | sample Knorr_S7_td_DCM__FD_83039 | JGI IMG/M metagenome (GOLD analysis project Ga0111541, IMG submission 83039) | Marine microbial communities from Southern Atlantic Ocean transect - Knorr_S7_td_DCM_ad_131m_LV_B (version 2) (version 2) | ecosystem: Environmental > Aquatic > Marine > Oceanic | place...
AACAAAAGAACCATTGTTCAATATCATATCCATACTCTCCATCCACTGCTTAACCATATAATAGTTAAGGAAGTCAAGAGAACCTACAGCATATAGATCATTCAAAAAGATTTGATACTCTATACCAAAAAGGTTATTTCTAATTGCATTACTAGCAAGACCAAATACTTTAGATACACCAACAACATCCGCAGGTAAATCAAGATACCTATCCCTCACTTCCCACACTGTAGTGTTAGGAGCAGTACCTAAAGTGGTTGTGGTATTCTGTGTTTCAAACTTTGTTTCATCATCAGCAGTAAACTTATGCTTCATGTAAGCAAGTTCAACACCATCATAATGTCTCATACGATAGTATTGAAGAGCATCATCAATTGAGTCCTCAATCTGATCGTCATCTACGTTGATCTCTAGGACTGGGAATCCCAACTTTCTCAAACAGTAATCCTTTAGTTGAGATCTACTGGCAGGTTCAGCCATACCATTATACCTATAATTTCCTAGAGGTATTTATTATACTAAAAACGTAGTAAGAAAAGCGTAACCAATTAACCAAGCACATAATCCACCAAGTACCTTGTAATACTTACGGATAGGTGTGCCAAAATACTGTTGACCAATCATCAAACACTTATGTGCTGGTGATAGTAAATAACCAGAATACTCTGTAGCAAGAAACCATACAAGGTATTGAGGTCCAAAAATTATTACAAGAGCAGATGTCATACCAGCATACTTACCTGATGATCCCATGATCCACGCTGCAATTGCTGCAACAATAGAAACAGGAATAATCATATCAGGAGATGCACCCTTCAAATACTCCATGACTGGGCCATGTATCTGTTTAACTACACCACCCAATGCTAATACCACAGTAGCAATAATAGCGAAGTTACCATCAAGATACTTACCCCAATTCCAGTCCTTACAAATGATACTATAATAACATGCCATACCAAAGAACCAAGGAAAGAAGAATATTGCTCCTGCTTTACCTACACATAGTAAGAACCACAGTGTTGCAATAAAAGGAGCCCATCCTCTCAATGCTCTCTTCCAATTAAAGTCTTGAATATATTCTAAATTAGGTACAACTGATTCAGGATCTACTTTAGAAAAGATATACCACCAAGTATATCCTAAACAAATAACAAGTGGAACTATAGTGTATCCAAGATAAGTTGTGTAACTAATACCCAATGCTGCCATTGGTAATACCACTGTCTTCTCTAGTGGTGACCACCAATAATAATGATGTGTTGAAAGGTAATCAATGATACCAAATGCACTTCTCTTTCTCTTATCAGGTGGTGCTATGGCATCTAGTAAAGGAGCTGATAGTGCAACCCTACCAGGAATAGGTAATACACCACCGAAAATACTAGTAAGAATAATAAGGATGCGGTTATCCTTGACATACTTTTTAATTAAAGAGTATACATCATCCAATACATGATAATTTCTAATAAAACCACCAAGGATCATTATCCCAAAAATGTAACCCATGTAGAGTTCATTCTTTAATATTGCCTGTAACATAATTAAAATTGATAACCATTCTAAAAGGAGCATTGGTACATGTAGTACCTGCATGTTTCAAGGTGTGTGGAAACGTCACAAATCTATTCATAACAGATTCAACTTTAGTTCCATCCTCAAAAACTGTATAACCATCATTGGTATTCATATAGAGTATAGATGTCCTCACACAATCAGGAGTATCATCATCCTCTATATCTATATGTAGACGACCTACTTGAACCTCTTTTGTGGCCAATGATAGGTTAGCTTTGATCCTCATTATAGCAACAGGATTGAGTTTTCGCAACACAGGAACTACAATACCAAAGGTACTTGGTTTATGTTGATGCATATTATGAAACGAATGACACAATTGCATGTTACCAGGAACACCATCACTACTAACTATAGTACTTAAGTGCCAATCAAATTGATGTTCTTTCATATGATTAAACACCTTGAAGAATTCTTCTTCTGGTAAGTAATTATCAATTATATCAATCATTTTTGTATTAATAAAATGTATATTCCATTCCACCATGAAGATTGATCTTCTGGAATAGATGTAAGAATTTTTCTTTCAAACAATACGTTTAGTTTTTTATGTTTAACTAAATCCTCTACTGATTCTACCACACCAGGCATATTAGCATCATCTACTAATAAGATGAATTCATCTTCACAGAATTGAAGAAGGTGATTTATATTCTTATACTGTTGTAATGGATCATGATCAGCATCATAAAATATAACATTACATTTCTCTGGTACAGTTATATCAATAACTTTACCTTCAAGTAATTCAAAATCATATCTCTTATCTGGCCACCAAGGTGGTTGTAAGAATGCTTTCTTGGGATCCTTATGTCCTACAAATTCAATATCATCTCTCCAAGGAGCATATGCTTTTTCAAAATCATCAATAGCATATCCTTTGATATTATTATTTTGCAATGCTGAATAGAAAGTACCACCTGCGTAGACACCAACCTCAAGATACTTTGTTCCTTCGTAGGAACATATATTATTTAAAAAGTTTCTAGTAATGTCAGAAGTTAATGCTTCTATTGATACTCCAGTATAGTTACTTTCTTTTTTCTCTGCCTTATCAATAGAATCTATAATGAATGGAATTTTAGGATGTACTTTATTATTTCCTTTACCAGATTCATATACCTTATCACAATAATTACATTTCCAACAATTAAATTGGCATGTCTTAATCTTCTCTCTCCATACATCAATAGGTCTTTCCTTGAGATCTACATCCTCAATATAATCTTTGTATTGTGGAAATAATATATCCTTATCTAATGCCCACCTATTAATAATATCCATTGACTCCATGAGTCTAGATGCAGATTCTCTACCATGCATTTTAAATACATCAATACCTAGATCTAACATTTCTTCCCAATCTTCTTTCCAAGGTGGTAGATTTGCTGCCTTAAGTGATGCTGCACCATCAAGTGCATCCCATTTACTACATGATATCCTACTAATCCTACTATTAAAATACTGAGGATCATCTACATTTCTAGTATTATTATAATGATAATGCTCAGGCATTATAGGGCAATTACCCCAACATCCTTCATTAACTAAAAGAGATATCTTAACTGGATAACCTTTCTCTGCACAGTATTCTTTTGCTTCCTTTATTTCTATCAGTCTATTTCTATCTCTCATCAAATCTCTATCAAGATTGATGTAATGGAATCCTGCTCTTGCTAGTTCAACTATCTCATTAGGTCTAGTAACTTCTCTTAGAATAGTATTCTTAATGTATAACTCAGGATATTCTTTCTGTATCTGCCCTGTCATTACCCATGATGTATGTGGCAATGTAACTATCTTAATTCCCAGATCATATAACTGTTTAAAATTTACAATCCATTCATCCAATCCTTTCTGATCTGGTCTAACGTAAATGTTATTAAAGGTTGCTGATAAAGGTATACCACTTTCCTGACTCAACCAATTTGCCATTCCAATAACATCAAGCTCCATGTCCTGAGACATAAAAACTTCACCCATAGCATCCTGAGTAAAGGGAGGCATTCTACAGGTGAAATATAAATCAAAAATATAATCCTTATTTCTAATTAAGAAATCTAAGAATTTTGTTTCAATAAATTGTGGATCAAACTTTGGATTTATCGGTAGGCTAAAAACCTTATCCATCACTTATTTTAAGTTGATTGTTCTCTATTTCTTCTGTTAATAGAGGACTTTTTGGACTAGTATTTTTATCTAGATATTTAATTTCTGATTCTGCATTCAATCTCATTTGATCTATTCCAGTACTAACAACTCCACTAAATCTCATTGCAGCATTGAATGCTAACTTCTGATGCTCCTGTGGCATCTGAAGAATTGATTCCATATTTCCTTGGTTTATAGTTCCAGAAGAAAGCATATCAACAGCAGACTGTTTTGCCATTCTAGCAATCCAATACTTATCTTCTTCACTAGAATCACCATTTAAATATTGTCTAACCTCTTCTTCATTTCCCCCACATTCTTCTTTAACATAATCTAAGAAAAATCTCATCTCCATTTCATTTTGAAGCATTTTCTTTTCCCAGACTTTCATATCAATCCAAGCTAAATCAATATCACATTGAATCATCTCCTTCTCTAAAGGATCATCTGATTCATCTCTCTGTTTTGTTAATTGCTTAATATGAATTTCTTCTTTTCTTCTACTAACTTTAATTTTTTCTAGAGAATGTTTTCTAGCACCTATCTCTAAACATGACTGTCTAATAGCAGCATACTTTGTCGGATTTGATTCCGCAACATAATTTACGCATTGATATTTTGATTGTGGGAATACTGCGTTGTAAGAATTATCAATTAACCATTCATCATATTCATCTTTATCCGATGAACGTAGGCTTATTTCTTGACGCATCATATTTTCTGGTGAATCCATCGCTTTCATACTTATTCAATTCAGTAGCATCTTTGTGACCCAAATCAGCCCCAAGATAGTTTTCATATATTATATTTATCTGTGTTACTGTAGCACTATTTTCAATGTCTGTCAATAAAGATGCGTTATATGGATCACCTTCTCCTTCATCAATTCCCAATTGAACTATCATCTTAGCAACTTGCTTCATTACTGTGAGAGTCTTTGCTCTCATATCATCAGTAATATCTATTTTAGTTTTTGTTGAATACTTATCAATGTCACTATCACCAACCCACTCACTTCTCTTTTCTCTTGTATCACCCCAACAACGACTTGCTTCAATAGCAGTTTCTTCATCTACTATATCTTCAATAGGTTTAGATGATTTCAGTGGTGCTATATGAGTATCATAATCTGCTTCCTCACATCCACATATAGCAAACTTGCCATGTGAAGTATGATGTGTTAATGGTGAATCATTACCAGAACTGAATACAGCTGGCAAATCTTTCAAGTCTGCGAGAAAATACTTTTTAGCCATTGTTCAAATCTTTCCTGTATTTAGTATGAAGGTGGAGTAACACCATACGTGGTGTTAACAAAGTTAGAAGCAGATCCACAACCAGCAGAAGACATTCCAGCATGTCCTTTTGGTTCCATAGTATTGTTACCTTGACTCCATGTATCACTAGTATAACTCATCTTATATGAATTGTTATTCTGAGCACCATTATATTGTCCTAAACAATATCCTTTAAAATTACCCATCTGATAATTCTCTTCACCAGAGTTCTCTACGTTCCATATATTAATCTGAGCACCTGTATAATCATCTTGCTTACAAATAGCAGTACCACAGTTACCTTGGTTCTTGAAGTAAGTCATACCATTATAACTAGAATTCGCTTTACCCCATCCATTAGTTCCAGGTTGTGTGCCAGGCCATCCATACCAAGTATCATTAGAATATTGGTAATAATATCTTGAACTATCAACACTAGTCCATCCTCTCAATCTTCCTTGAGCAGAAGCAGTATAATGACCTCCAGAAGGACATCCAGCAGCACCACTACGACTATGACTATTCATATTAAATCTATCAACAGTACTGTTACTACCACCCATAGTATAAAGGTTCGCACCCTCATGATGATAATCCATGAAGACACCTAAGTCTTCTTTATCAGATCCCATAGTATTGGCCATATTAGTACCAGACTCATTACTCATCTGCATTCGCCAAGCATCGTTGTTAGTTCCAGCATAACCATTATCCAAACCAAAGGTATAGAAATGAGTATCACTATGACCACCATCAATATATGATCCATTCCAACCCATCTTATCACCTAAGTCAGTTGTAGAATCATTACTATGTTGTGTCCTATTTACATTTTTCCAAGGACTAGAATCTTTATAACCACCACCCACGAATCCGTGAGTAATGATTCTGGATCTTTCCCACATACCACACCTATTGGTTCCAGAGGCATTTGTACCTCTGGAGTTAGGCATGGCATGACCTATGATTGCTTGACCAGCTCTATGTTGTGCCATATTCTATTCCCTAATTATGTGTAGTAGTTGTAAGAAACATAAACATTCCAGTTACCATCATCATCTTTAACTAATGTAAATGTATATACATCCCATGCGTTTGCAGTTCCAGTAGGAGCACCAAATCCACCTAACCATCTTTCTGATACGTTACTGCCATCAATAGTAACATCAGTCAATTTCCTTGCAGTACCACCATTCCTTGTGATTAGAGTAGCAGTTACAGACTCACCAGAAACAACATTTGATGTTAATGCGTTACCGCTATTAAATCTAAAGTTAACAACGAAGTCAGAAGTAGCATCTCCACGGAAATGATATACTTGATCATTACCTATATCAAAGTTAAAGTTACCAGTTATACCACCAGAACGATCATCTACTGCTTCTTTCAAGTTGAACTTAGACAACCCAGAAGCAGCAAGACCACCACAAGTTAATGTTCCAGGAATTGTGAAATTACCAGATGTATCATACGTTGCTGTGTTACCACCTCCTGTCTGTAATGTGATGTTAGCATTATTTGCAACAGTAACATTTGAGTTACCATGAACAATAGCAGTAGCATCAACACTAAGTGTTGCCCACTGAACTCCAGTAGAAGTAGTTTGTAAATACTGACCATTAGTACCAGTACCACCACCAGCAGTTAGTGATCCAGTTAATACTGAACCAGAAAGAGTTTTATTAGTTAGAGTCTGTGCAGACTCAAGATTAACAATGTCTCCAGCAGATGTTCCACCAATGCTCTTACCAAGTACTTGTGAACTAGTTAATACAGCAGTGTTATTGATGTGATATGCCTTACCAGAAGCAAGATCCCATGACTGATTACTTGTCCAGTTATCAGAAGAATTAACCCACTTTATTTCCTTGTTGGATCCAGCCTTCAACGTGATACCACCTCCATCGGCGGTGTCATCTGTAGGACCACCAGCACTGAATGTAGCAGCAGTAGCAGATCCAGATCCACCGAATGATGCATCAAGTGTTACAGTAGTTCCACTTAGAGTAGTAACCTTAACAGTACCACTAAGTGTTACTGAAGAACCACCACTTGTTAATGCAACAACAACGCCTGGTGCAAGATTACTTGTATCACTACAATTTGTAATCTGGTTAGAAGAAGCAGAAATATTACCAGTAAAGGATCCAGAATCAACTGAACCAAGTTCAATGTTGCGATCTTTTGCTATAACAGCAACTGAATCCACTGTTGTTGTAGATCCTTGAACTGTTAAGTCTCCTCCAATAGTTAAGTTACCAGCAATGCTGCTTAAGTTATCAACATATGTCTTAGTTGCTTTCTGTGTAGCAACCTTAACGTCACTATTCTGTGAAAGAGTTCCATCTGTTGAGAATTCATTAATAGAAGCACCCAACTGAGCACCAATTGAACCAAGTCTCAATGATGATAGACCAGTCAAGTCAAACGCAGAAGCGTCTAGAGTCGCCTTACCAGTCGCCTGTTCCACCTTGAAGGACTTACCAACGGCAAAGTTACCATCTTGGTCAGTAGAGACGTAATAAACACGTCCTGGGCGATCCTCGTCAATCTCCTGTGAAGGAACATTTGCTTGGTTTGATAAGAAAGGCCAGTTTGTTTGTGCTCTATTTCCTGTACCAACGTCTAGGAAGTCGTGTGCAGTTAGACGTACCTGTGAATACTTGTAACGAGTCTTGAATGACTGACCATCACCAGCACCAATTGTCTTCTCATCAGCAAACTGAAGTACTGTGATACCTGTTGCATCCGCAGCAGCAGCAGTAATCTTCATAAACTCGTTGCCGATCTTGATGTAGTCTGTAGCAGCAAAACCAATACCTGCTGCTTTCACCCTAATGGATGTTACAGAGTTATCAAAGTCTGCGATAACTTCATCCTGTGAAGCAACCTTCTGTTGAAGAATTGTAATTGTAGCACCAGAGTTATGTGCAGCAGCACTTGTACCCTCTTGAGCACGATTCAATCTAACAGATGACGCTGTTGGGAATGATACAACACCAAACATCTCATTACCGATGATGACGTTAGCACCAATAACCATTCCAGACACAGTATCAACTGTGACATCATGTGGTGATGAAGCACCCTGTGTGATGTTTGCCTGAATTGTTGCAGTTGAACCTGTATTATCCCACCAAGAGATTACGTCAGTACCACTATGTGCAGCACCAGAAGTACCTAATTGTGCTCTGTCTACTGTTAATGATCCTCTTCCATCCGCAGCTGAGTAACTAGAACTAGAAATAACGTATGATCCAGCATCATTGTTAGATCCATTGTCAACGTACTCAACAGAACCACCTTGGTCTGGAGCAGCTGAAAGACCTTCAGCAATAACAAGGAATCCTAATTGACCTCTAACAGCATCTGAATTATTTGCAAGAGTTGCTGTAGCACCTGATGTAGCACCAGTAATCAATTCTCCTTGTTGGAATGTTCCTGTAATTGGAATATAATAAAGCTTCTGAGCAGTAGCATTCTGATCACTTCTTAATTCACCAATAGCATTTGATGTTCCACCACTGATTCTTTCGTTTGCTTGGAAAGTTCCACTAGCAGCACCAGCAGGGTTAGTAGTAAGCATCTTACCACCAACTGTACCATTGATAGTTGCTTCAGCAGGATCAAATCCTCTAGCAATACAACCGTACTTACCATAAGATGAGTTACCAGATACAGCACGTATTCTAGCACCACCTGTAGATGCGTAAGAGATATGTGCATAATATGTGAATGATGATACAATCTCAGCAGCTGATGTACCTCTACACCAGAACCCTACACCGCCCTCTAAGACCTGTGTAAAGGCATCAAAGCACATTGACTTAAATGAAGGGGTTGGAGACCCGTCATAGTGTGCGTGAGCAGATCCATCAACCATTGCACCAACAGCAGCACCACCAATTGCAGAACAGTTCTGAACATAAGGTGACTTAGTAATTGCTGAAGCAGGGTCAAGTCTTAGATAAACACCTTTAATTGTAGCAGATTCAATATCTTTATCAGATCCAGCAGGAACAAATCCTGACATTCCTTCCATCACCAAATCCTTAAGGATGTTGTGTGTGGCAAGATAGAACATTGTTGACTCAGGGTTCGTCTGATTAGTCGCAGCACTGATATCCTTATAAGTGTTTGTATCAGTCGCATGAGACATATTGCTATTAGTAATAGCAGTAGTAATGATTGTAGCAAGTGTATTAAGAGCAGATGCTTGTGTAGCACACTTAGGGTTAGCAGTATCTGCTGTTCCACCATATGCTGTCTGACTCTTTGTGTTTCCAGCAGACTTAGTAATAGTCTGACCCTTAATTATTTCCTGACCAACTGTGTTTAGGTATCCAACAAGAACACCATCTTGTGTAGTGTTTCCTGTGATTGCACTACCACCAACATATGCAGTACCATAAGCAAATACTTTATTGTTACCACCTGCTTTAATGTTGTAAGCAAAGTCACCAACAAGTGCTTCTAGACGAGACTTAACAGTTGCCTCTGTTCCACTTACAGCACCTACGTCAGCAACGTGCTTATGATATGCTTCATGAGCAAGGAATTCTGCGTTGTTTGTAAGTAAATCAGCAGCATCTGCATGTTTATTAGAGACAACATCAACATACTTGTCGCTAGTTGTCCATAGTCCACCAGATACATTGAGTCCAATTACTTCTGTCTTAGCATCATTAACATCAAGAACTTTTAATGTTTTAGTTCCAGCAGAGTTGGAAACAACATCACCTCTTCTGAAAGAAGTTAAAGCAGCAACTGTTAATGTCTGTTGATCTGAATTTCCAGCAATTGGCTTAACAATTGTGTTTCTTATGTTGTCACCAATAATAGAAACATATGCAGGGATATGAATAGGAAGACTTTCTTCATAAACACCAGCCTTAACATATACACTAACTGGATTTGTTAAAGATGGTTTAGAAGCTCCAGTTAATGCAGTGATATAATCCATCGCATAACGAATAGTCTTAAATGCTCTAGAGATTTGAAGACCGTTATTAGTATCAAGACCAGTTTCAGCAACATAGTAAACACTAGTTGTTGTGTTGTTTGTCTCCCATCTTGGAAGTAAAGGTGAACCACCAACTGTTAAAACTTGTCCACTTGCAGCAGCTTGTTCAGCAGCAGTACCAGTTGACCCAGCTGGAAGTGCGATTCTGTTAATACCACCAGCAGCCTGATAAAGTAAGTCACCAGTTTCTTGAAGTACCTGTGCAGCAGCACCACCCTGTGCAATATAATTCCAGTAGTTACCATTGGTATCTAATTCAGGAGCTTGTGCAGCACCAGTAGTACCAGAAGTTATACAGATATAAGTGTTGGAGTTTCTGTTAACAATATCACCTTTTTGATATACTGTTCCAGATGCCCAAGCACCAGTCCACTTAAATCCTTCAACTAAAAGTTTCCAATATGTTGTATTTGTAGGAGCATTACCTGTTGTAGATGTTGTACAAACATAAGAATAACCACCATATCTAACAACATCACCTGGAGCATATGCTGTTGAAGTTGCATAATCTCCTTGAGCAGAGAAACCAGTTGTAACAACAACCCAGTTAGTAGTATCTAAGTTTGGTGTTGATGTTTGACCAGTATGATTTAACTTGGCAGAATAAGTATATCCCTTATAAGTTACAATATCACCAACTTGATATGTTGTTGAAGCAACCCAACTATCTTCAAATTTTAGACCTTCTAAGTAAGTAGAGAAATTACTATCGGAAAAAGTAGCAGCAGATGTATGTCCAGTAGTAACACGATATTGTGAGTTACCATATTTGACAACATCGTTTAATTTATACCAAGTAGATGCAGCCCAATCTCCTTTAGAGACAACACCTTCTGTGTGAACTGACCATTTGCTAACGTCAGAAGAATAAAATAAATTCTCATTTGCTGCTGATGTATGGTTCGTTGTACATACATATGCATTTGCACCGTACTTGACGATATCGTCAATGACATAAGCAGTAGAAGTGGTCCATGCCCCCTTCCAATTAAACTTAAGTCTGCCGAGTCTAAAATCTGCCATTTGTAAAAATCCTACTTAGGTCCGTTAGTTGTGTGATCATATGCTTTATTTAGTCTTGCGACTAGGTAACCATCATCGTCAATGAAATAGGTTATCCTTCTAAAGTCAAATCTAAATTGTTGGTATTTGTCATCTGGATCATTTGTCAATGATTTTGGCCCAGATGTTGTTACATACTCAGCTCCCTGAAGAAAATCTTCATATTCTTCACCGTCTGTTCTATGAAAATCAAAGACTGCATCTTCAGTAGATCTTGCTACTGTATACCAGAGCATTCCATCTGCGTCTCTACGCAGAGCATGAACTGTAAAATCATTGGAGTTAGCAACTGTTTGTTGTGTTTCTCCAGTACTTGCACTAAGATATAAAGCCATTACGCTAAGATCCTCCAGTATGTTCCGTCCCAAATAAACTGAACATAGAGTCCAGCAACATCCATAACAAACGTAGTATCAATATTTCCAAATTTATTCAAAAACTTTTGACTACCACTAGCAGTTAAAGTTACACTATTTATTGCCCAAGTTGCTTTGAAGTCAACGACTTCCAGCATATCTCCAACATGAGGAACTATACCATTTGCTTCATAAGGCATCGTGAAAGTTAATGCTGAATTTGTAGTATCAATAAGATAACGTAATCCGCAAGTTAAACTTCCACTAGAATCTTTAACTTCCCAACGAGCACGTTGTAACTCAAAACCCCCGACATCAGTACCATCATGTACAACAGCAGTCTTCTTTTCAGTATCAACTGTTATCTCAGCATTTGCACCAGTAAACTGTGCGTGTTCTGGTGTCGTGCCTTTTCTAAACTGTACCTGGGTGGTCATTTCATCTATGCACTATCATTCAAAGTATATTTATGTGTTAGATAATCCAGACCTGAGTATGTGGTGGCTGGAATAGTTGTACTTGTACAAGTCCAATACCAGAAATTCTGACATTACCACTTCCGATATAAGGAGCACGTACATATGATGGATCAGCATCACTAACATTTGATATTCTTCCAGAACCTTCATATCCAAAGGTGCGAATGTCATAACTATCTCCACTGATCGCAACTTGAACTTCTGGTTGTTCCGCAAATGTAAGTAGTGGATCTCCAGTAGTTCCTCTGACTGTGAGTACTCCACCTTGACTGAGAAGTTTGGATGTCCTTGGAGTAGCACCTTCGCCAGTAAAGGAGAAGAGCATTTGCTTCTCTTCTGGATTCCAAGTAAGAGATTCCGCTGCACCACTGAGTTTTCTAAGAGAACCAAATCCAACAAAGTCTCTTGCTGTGGTTGTGTATACATCTCCAGAAAGTCTTGTTGTACCAGAACCAATGTAAACTGGAGAGAATCTAGATCCTGCTTCTCCAGATACCTTAACTCTACCTTGACCAATTTCACTTCTTGTTCTTGTAAGACCTCCAAATCCATAGAAGGAGAAGAGCATTTGCTTCTCATCTGGATTGAAGGATAGAGATTCAGCAACACCACTGAGTTTTCTAATTGATCCAGATCCAGTGTAAGGTCTGCTACGAGCAATATCACCATTTCCATAGACTCTGAATAGAGATGGAATTGAAGTAATATCAACTGAGAATGAATCTGCTGCTCCAGCAAAGTTATAAAGTCTTCAGTCTCCTTCAATATCTGGAACATAATGTGTAGTTGCATTACCACTAAGACGTGTAGTACCAGATCCAATATTATTTGGAACCCAAACAATTCTTGAAGTATTACCAAGTCTAAGAGTTCCACCTTCAACAGTTGTCTTGGTGACAGTACTTTCAGATCCTGCCCCAGTAAAGGAGAATAGAAGTTGTTGTTCAAGTGGAATGACAGTGAGAAATACAGCAGCTACACTAAATAACTTAAGTGATCCAGAACCAATCCAGACAGGAGCAAATCTGAAATCAGATAGAATAGTGAGTCTAACTCCACCAACA
>Ga0111541_10000489_pt1 | contig 12892 bp, 9 predicted proteins | sample Knorr_S7_td_DCM__FD_83039 | JGI IMG/M metagenome (GOLD analysis project Ga0111541, IMG submission 83039) | Marine microbial communities from Southern Atlantic Ocean transect - Knorr_S7_td_DCM_ad_131m_LV_B (version 2) (version 2) | ecosystem: Environmental > Aquatic > Marine > Oceanic | place...
ATTTGTCCGGCATGTTAGGGCTTATCGATGGAGAGGTGCCGTCTACCCCAGAGGAAGAGACCCGCTTGATTATGGAACAGTTTAAAGCCACTCTTGCTGAAGCTGGGATGACCATGGATGATCTTGTTAGCGTCACTATTTATTGTTCCGATGTGTCACATTATGCGGCATTCAATAGTGTCTATAGAACGTATTTCAGTGGTAATTATCCAGCTCGAGCATTTATTGGTTCTGGTAATTTGTTATTCAACGCGCGGTTTGAAATGCAAGGCATTGCTGTTAAGTCGTCTATGTAGTGTTTTGATTGTGAATTAGAAATAGGCCCAGGTGTGAATACACTCTAGGAATCATAAACCATTAGCCAAGGGGCCTTTGGTTTTTCACAAGGCTCGCCCTTTTGTCAGATACCGTCGGGGAAATTCAGCGCTCTCATCGCGTGGTAGTTGGAAACAAAAACTATGCAGCCGAATTCTTTTAAAACCTGGTTACCAGTATGCAAACGCGGGCCTATACCTGGTGTACAATGAGGTTGATCAGAGTGGATTGGGCGCAACTCGTCGCGATGCGCAGCAATTTATTATCAAATACAGCAGAACCCTCAATATTTTCTACTAAATTGTGTTAGCTGAAGAAGAGTTCTTGGAGTTTATTTAACGTGACTAAAATTCTTAGTGCGTGGTGGCGTTCTATGGGAATGTGGCGATGGATGAACTTGTCCATCGTTATCTACGCATGCTATCTCGCATTAAATTATGAGGCAGTGCCTGATCGATGGGTTAATCATGGGCGACAGAACTTAGCTGGCTTTGACATCAGATTTTTTACTCGCGGTCGGATTGTACCTGGAGAACAGTTAGTCGCAAGGTTTGAGACCTCGGAGCAGACACGACTTAGGGTTGGGTTTAAATCTCTTGAATCAACGTTTATCACTCTCCAGCCCGAAACGGATGAAATCAATTTTAGTTTAAGCATCCCAAAAGTAACCAATCGGTCATTAGAATTAATCGTATTCGATCAGAGCATGAATTCCGCGAGTTGGAATTTAGGAAGACTCTACTGAGAGAGTCTCCTGTTATTGAGCCACGGCGCCTTTGGTAAGTTGGTTTGCGCGAGTGACATTAAGTCTGTATTATATGAGAATGATTATCATTCATTTTAAATCCGATTGGGTAAAAATTAGATAAATCAATAATTTATAGCTTAATTGGATATTAATACCAGGTAAGACAGATGAAGAAGCCAATCGATCAAAAAAAACTTGCTAGAAGATCTTTCCTTAGATTAGTCACGGGATTTTCTGCTGCCGCATCAGGGATTTTCCTGGGGCTAATTTCTCCCGGGCAAGCATCCTCAGTTCAGCAAGAAGGGACAGACGCTAGAGATAGAACCGCGTCAGATAGCGATTCAGATGCGAGCGATCAATCAGGTCGTTCCAGCAGTGATTCTGACTCTAGCGATCAATCGGAGGGTTCCGACTCAAGCGATAGAGCTGCGTCCGATAGTGATTCTGACTCTAGCGATCAGTCAGGCCGCTCCAGCAGCGATTCTGACTCTAGTGACCAGTCGGAGGGTTCTGACTCAAGCGATAGAGCTGCCTCAGAGAGTGATTCTGACTCTAGCGATCAATCAGGTCGTTCGAGCAGTGATTCTGACTCTAGTGATCAATCGGAGGGGTCTGACTCGAGCGATCAATCAGGTCGTTCCAGCAGTGATTCTGACTCAAGTGATCAATCGGAGGGGTCTGACTCGAGCGATAGGGCTGCGTCGGATAGCGATTCTGATTCCAGTGATAGCTCTGGCAGATAAGCCCTACCAACTCTGAAGTAAAGCGGTTCAGTAAAATAAATGAGCCGCTATTCTTCTTCAAGCGACTTCCAAGAAATCAAGATGTTATGATAGCGTTATCCGTCGTGTTTGCGATAGAGAAGTGTAATTGTAATTAGGCTTTGCGTTGAAAGAATTTGAACAGAACTTTGAATTACTTGGCAAACTCATTGGCCCTCTTGGGGTAAGTGAATTTTTACAAGGTTACTATGAACTAAAGCCCTTTCATTCACCGAGAGAGTCTAGCAGAGAATTTGACAGCTTAATTTCATTAAAAAAGCTCGACCACCTTCTGGCGACCTCAGAATTGCCCCCAGCCTCTATAGACATGGCTCGCAGCAAGCCACCTATATCTCGATCCAATTTTACGTTTAAGAGCGGAAATATTGATAGGGGTGCAGTCGTCAGGCACTACCAGGATGGAGCCACTATAATTTTTCCTCAGCTTAATCTAGCGGTTGAGGAACTAGCCAATTTTTGTCGTACCTTGGAGTTTGAGCTCAGCTGCAAGGTGCAGACAAATGTATATCTCACGCCACAAAACAGCCAGGGTTTTAAGACACACTATGATGACCATGACGTGTTTATTTTGCAGGTCCATGGTAAGAAAAATTGGAACCTATATCAGCAAGCTGTTGAAAAACCCTTCAGGGGTGAGCCGTTTAATTCTTCGGAGCATGCAGCGGGTAAACTAAATTTAAATTTCACCATGGAACCAGGAGACTGTTTATATATCCCTAGGGGATATATGCATGACGCAACTAACGTGGGAGATCAACCTTCGCTTCACATAACAGTGGGTTTGCTAGTTAAAAAGTGGGCAGACCTAATGTTAGAAGTATTGTCAGAGGTTGCGGTAAACAATCCCGAATTTCGGGAGTCGTTGCCGGTAGGGTTTGCAAGAAATGACTTTGATCCGTCGAACGCTAAACAGTACTTCAAAAAATTGATGAATTTATTTGCAAGCGAGGCTGACTTTGGAAACGTTTATGATTTGTTCAAGCAAGAGTACTATCGAACCCGAAAACCAAATTTAAAGGGCGCCCTGGTTCAAAGCTCTGTTGGAATAGATGCAGCGTCATTTTTTCGTATTAGGGAAAATTTTCAGTACGCTCTGGAGGTCGAAGGTGACCAGACAGTAATCGCTTGTGCGGGAGGGGATCTCAAATTCAGTGCCGCTGCTTCAGCAAGTCTGACATCTGCCTTCTCAGGAGCACCTTTTAAAGGTGAGCTATTTGCGGGGCTCGCAAATAATGAGGGAGAGGAAATCTTACAAAAGCTTATAGCTTTTGGCGCAGTAGAACAAATCTTGGATGATTAGTGGTTGCTTTTCTATCCTTCCTATATGATAATGAGAATCATTATCATATAGGAAGTACACTGATGGGGATTTATTTTCAGGCAGCGCTCCTAGGATTCTGTTTAATCACTCTGATCTTAGTGGTTTGAGAATTTTGTTGGATGCTTCAGAGAGGTATAATTAGTAGTTCTTAGTTATTGGCTGAAGCAGTGAGCAGAAAAACCGTAGACAGAGTGTCGCATACCATTCATTCCTGGTTAGGTTTGAAGTTTTCCCTTTTTATGACCTTTATACTCATTACGGGTACGTTTGCCGTACTGAGTTTAGAGATTGATTGGTTATTAACACCTGAAATGCGCTCCTCCGAGTTTACCGAGCCCAGTGAGATAGCCTGGGGAGATGCGTATGACGAACTCATTCTTGAGTATCCTGGTTACGATCTAATAGGAATCTTTCGATTTTCCGAGCCCTGGTTTAATCTGCAGACACTTGCTATTACTCCATGGCAAGAGAACGTGAGGCTTTGGTCTGAACCGGTTGATGGTAATTTGCGCGGAGTTACCACGTTCTATAGTGTTCAACGATTTTTTCGCTCAATGCACCGTAATCTTATGATGCCGGAAAGGACTGGAGTGCCTATTGTCACCTTTATGGCCTTTCCATTGTTCATATCTTTAATAGCTGGCTTAATCGTCTATAAAAAGTTTTGGCTGGGATTTTTCAAGTGGCCACGATTTGAAAAAAGAGTTCGAGTATGGTCTGGAGATCTGCACAGACTGGTTGGACTTTGGACGAGTTGGTTTATTGCATTGGTTGCCCTTTCCAGTATCTGGTATTTTATTGAAGAGATGGGCGGCAGTTCTCCGGCTTTCCCCGGACCCGAGCTTGAAATGGTAGACAGAGATTCTGCTCTTCCTTTCGAGTTTTCCGGCGAAGATCTGGAGCTTGCTGTTGGGAATGCTTTAGACGAATTGCCTGGTCTTCAGGTGAGGCGAATTCTCCTTCCGAGGACGCCTCGATCACCCTTAATCATCCAGGGAGACTTGTCAGCGACACTGGTGAGACCAAGAGCAAACGGAGTCTATATCGATCCATCTAATCTGGGCGCAATTGGGAGTTATGTCGGAGAGGAACTGGACATTCACTCAAGGATTTCAGAAGCCGCGGATCCATTACATTTTGGATACTTTGGTGGATTAACCACAAAAATTTTCTGGTTCTTGCTAGGTTTATCAATGTCAGCCATGACGTTCACCGGCGTAGTTATTTACTCAAAAAGATTGCGCAATGAGATAATGGTCACCGGATCGGATAAGGATAAAGCTGGGTTGGCCCAGGCGCGTGAAAGCTGAGCTCTGCCTCAGATTAGACTGAACTAGGCAGTATTGTGAAATAGTCTTGACTTCTCAAATGAGAATGATTATCATTATTAACAGTGCTAGCGGATCTTAGTAGTCACCCAGACTTAAAGGTTTACGTTAGTCTAGAACACACCCGATTTACGATCTCCGATGATCATGTGAGTTTGGAACAATGTGTTTTCTCCCGCGGGGTGGTTACCTGGTCGTTGGTAGCTGCCTCGCACCCTTACATTAATGTCGGCGAGCGGCTCTGGTTATTCCAATCTAACCCACAATTCCTTATTATTTAACCTAGTTACCACTCATTGATTTTTATGGAGTTCAATAAATGATTAAGAATAAGAAGTTACTGGCACCAGTTGCTTGTTTTTTTGCTGCTGGATGTATTACTACTGCAATTGCGCAAGAATTTTCCACTGGCGGTCCGTTAGGCGCTACTAACCAGGCAGGTAATTTTGTTGCGATGAGCGATAACGTAACCGTCTACGGGAGCTTTGTGTTTACGGAGAGTTGTACGTTCGACCCTGAAAGAAACTTAATTCTCGCCATGAACCGGGGAAACGCTGAGGGCTCTGATGATGGTTTTGTCTCACTTATAAATCCAGATGGAAGTGTGCATACATCAAAATGGATTGGTGCCACGAGAGATGGCTTAGAGCTGCGCGACCCCATAGGTAGTGCTATTTCCAATGGCGTCTTGTATACCGCTGACAATGGTTCGCGAGACCTTAGATCGTTTGATTTGTTAACAGGTGAGCCTATGGAAGCAATAGCGATTCCAGGAGAAGGGTTCATCAATGGTGTAGCAGCGACTGCCGATGGCACTGCTTATCTTACGGATACGCAACAGGGCAGGATATATGAGATTTCTGCATCAGGGGATGTCTCGGTATTTGCGGAAGGTGCACCTTTAAACAGCCCTAATGGATTAGCGATGGATAATGACGGAAACATAGTGGCCGTAAATATTGGTGACTCTGCCGTTATTACCTACAGCCCAGCCGGTGAGGTCGTCAAACAAGAAGCTGCCATCGAAGGTGGTAACGACGGAGTAGTTGTTACAGGTAATGGCACAAAGTATGTGAGTAGTGTGCGTTTTGGCAGCGTATCTAGGATTGATAACAGTGGGAACGCTCAGATTATTGCGCGAGGAATACCAAGCGCTGCTTCCATGTGCTACGACTCAACCCAAAATCAACTAGTGATTCCAATGAATCCGAACAATAGCTTGGCATTCATTCGGCTATAAATACGAACGGCATAAAGCAAAGAGATTCAATCATCAACGTTTGAATTTCTTTGCTTGCCCTTTCAATACATTGCTCCTACCTCTTGTTGGTCCTTTAATAACTGTATGCGAAGTGACTGGAGACTTTAGTCTCGCTATAATCTTGCCCGATGGATTTCAATTAACATGCGCCCGTAGCTCAGCTGGATAGAGTAACTGGCTTCGAACCAGTTGGTCGGGAGTTCGAATCTCTCCGGGCGTGCCATCTTTCCAAATGAGCTTAAAGCCTCATTTTGCTCCACTTATGCCTCATCTATGAATGGCGCGAATCGCCGATATTCTTTGAATAAGACCAAAAGATAGCTATAGTAGCCTTATGAATTCTATTTGAATGATTTAACACGTTTTCATCTGCCATTCACACCGGAGATCACATGAAACGAAGAATACTCACTTTATTGTTTCCATTTTTCTTTATTGGAGCGACAAGCTATGCCCAAGAGGAGTACCCTCGCACGCCCTCTGGCAAGCCCGATTTCAACGGACACTACGATATATCGACACTAACCCCTTTCGAGCGGCCTGCCTCATACGGCAATCGATTATCTCTGAATGAGGAAGAGGTAAATGCGCTGAGGGAAAGAGAAATGGGAATCCGCGCTCGTGATGCTGAGTCAAGCGATCCAGACCGCGACGCACCAGAAGAGGGAGGGAACATCGGTTCGTATAATGATTTTTGGTTTGACCGGGGTAACGACGGTTTTGTTATTGATGGGCAGTATCGTACCTCTATTCTCACCTATCCCGAAAACGGCCGAATGCCTTCTCGTACGTCGGAAGGCCAGTTAAAAGCTGACGCAGCTCCCAAATTCGCCTGGCCAGAGAGGGACGGAGCCTGGTGGCTTGAGACGGGCGATCAACCGTATGACGGGCCGGAGAATCAAACCCTGGCGGTGAGATGCATCTATCATCAGCCAGCGACGATCCCAATTACCCCTCGCGTTTATAATAATTTAAAAACGATTGTACAAACTGACGAATATTTTATGCTCTATATTGAGTGGATGCACTGGGCTCGTATTATTCGAATAGATGATGAACATCACTCTGAAGCGCTCGCCACTTTCGATGGTGATTCTGTTGGTCGATGGGAAGGAGATACATTGGTCGTTGAGACCGTCAACTTCATGGATCAGCCTTATCAACCAGCCCAGCGGCGAGTGATAGAGCGATTTTCGCCTGAGCCTGAGGGAGGTTTGATATACAGTTTCACGGTTGAAGATGCAGATTACTCAGACACCTACAGCGGAGAAATGGTTTGGCCTAAATCAGAACAGGTCCCTTACGAATATGCCTGTCATGAAGGTAATTATGCGATGTCTGCCACTTTAATGGGAGCGCGAGTTAGAGAAGCCGAGCATCGAGCCGCCAACGGGTCTGACGACTAGTCTTTTTTCGAGGAGTTGTACTTTGAAACATGTAAATAACACGCTTCTAGCTGTGATTGTATGCTGCTCGTTTACCACGCTTATCTCTGCCCAGGAGGAACCGATTGTTATCGATGATTTGAGTTTATCTGAACTCAATGATCAGATAGAGAGAGTGGAAGACGAGTTTTATCGTGTCTTCAACCTTAGTATTGAGGAAGAGCATCTCAAAGTTGAGTGTGATGACTGGACCCCGACAGGGACGCATATCGCACAGAGAGCCTGTCAGCCCTTCTTCTTAACGCAAGCTCGCAATCAAAACTTGAGAGATTGGAACAATCAAATGGATGTCATCGCATCACCCGAGCAGTTAAGAGTGCGACTAGCTGCCGAATTTGAAGAATTGACGGCAGCAATCAACAGTGTTCTTGAGGAAAACCAGTATTTAAGGGAATTGAATGCAATTTTACGTATGTTGCGTGATAGGTCACAAGAAATCGAGTAACCCCCAATGAGTCGTAGTCGGCTTTCTTTGAAAAAAGAACTCCGCGTCTTTCATGTTTATTTGTGCACAAAACATTTAAAAGCTGTTGGCAGCTCGATATCCAAAAAAATTATTCTATAAAAGACCTTTCTTCGCGGGCATAAAAAAAGCTTGCTCCGCGTTGCCGCAGAGCAAGCCTTGTTCTCTCGCTTAGACCTTAACCAAGGTTAGAAGTCGTAAGAGATCCTTGCGTACACGATCCGGGCAAGTGCGTCCTGCAATTCACCGACTACACCACCGAAAAGACTAACTTTCTGTGGTTGACGATCAAACGCGTTACGCATACCAACCGTTAAGTTGGCGCTTCCACCGAATAGATCTAAGCCACGATAGGAGTAGTTGATGTCCGCATCAACCCAGCGGTTGATCACATCAACTTTACGATATGTAGTATTCGCATATCGCTGAATGAAGCTGAAGTCACTACCGTCGTAGATCATTTCATCAACATAACGAGTAATGGCTGTTATGTTGTGATTACCGTTAGTCCAACCGATTGTGAAGTTGGCTTTCCAATCAGGCGCGGCTGGTGCTGCGCCAGTGGCGAAGTTTTGCCTTCCAACGGCCTCTTTTGCCGGAGCAGTCACTCGCTCCTGATACACGAAGCTGTCTAGGTTGGTAGCACGCAAGTTAAATCGCATCTGCCCCCAGTTATCCAGCCCAATGTCGCCAAGATTCAAGCTGTAATCAGCTTGGAAGTCGTAAGCCTTCACAGTCACCGTCGATGCGTTAGTTGCACCTGTGTTAACCCGAGTAATCTCATATGGATCAGCTGGGTTCCTGATGATGTTTGGATCAGACTGACCGCTCGCGAGCCACGCCTTCAACTGATCTAGACTAGGCTGATTTCCAGCCGAGCCGTCCCCAGCGAAACCTGTCGCCTGCTGGAAGTTGAAGTAGTCGATCTGAATCAACTGCAGAGGTAACGCGGTGATAATACGATTGATGAATGCAGTCTCACTGTAAGTCGCTGAGAAACTGAAATCACCAAAGGAAAGATCAAAACCATACGAGTCTGACTCAGACGTCTCGTTGTTAAGTTGCTGGTTACCCTGCTGACAGCGGGTTGTAAAACCAGAGAACGGACCAAATTGGTCAGTGATTTCTCCGAGTCCGCAGACAGAAGGAGCAAACATTTGGCCCAAACTAGGCGCGATAAACGCATCACCAGTTGTTCCGCGCAACGTTAACCAATCAGTTGGTGCAAAAGTGATTCCAAACTTCGGGTCAGTAGACTTTTGCCCAGTGTCGAAATCCTCGTGTCGAACCGCAGCCTGAACCTCAAGGTTATCAAGGACAGGTATAGACAGTTCTGCGAAAACCGCATCAACTTCACGACGGAAGTACGTGTGTACCTCTTTTACCTTTTCACCGGCAGCGTTTCTAGGTTCGCCGATGTAGGCGTCACCGGAAAGTTCTACCGCTGATGGCCATGCCATGTCGAATTCCTGACGTTTCTGGTATCCGACCGCCATACCGATTGGGCCCCCAGGCAATTCAAAGCCGCCTAGTGGAGCCTCACCGTTAAGCACGATGTCGATTGTACGCAGATCGTCTTCGCCACCTTCTCTCTCACGAGCAGCAACGGCGTCAACGACGTTTTGGCTCATGCGGTAGGTGTCTGACACGAAAGGTGAGTAACACTTGTCGCGGTCTGTGATGTGGTCACAGTTAATACCCTGGATCACGTCAGCGATGTCGTAGTTCTGATTTGATAGGAAGTCTATCGTCCTTCTTGAATGAGAATAAGCGGCAAAGCCCTCCCAGCCTTGAAGGAAAGGAACAACGGCCTCAACATTAAAATCCGCCTGAACTGACCAGCGAGAGTTCATGTCCTGCAATCCGCTTGGGTTGTCACCGGTAGCGTTGTGTGCCGCAGACAGTGTGTTGTGCTTGGCCAGCATTCTTAAGCTAGCCATTTTTACGTCTTCCGTAAGTGGCAAGCCGTTCATGTCAAGACCACCACCAGGTCCAAGCAGGTAGTCCATCAAGCCATCGTTATTCAGGTCTTGCATACCTCGGTCGGGTAGCCCGTCGCCGTTAGCATCAACACCATATAACTGCTGGCCAGCAGCATTCTTCGCAAGGAAGGGGTTACCAGGATGCGTTCCTCGGAACACTGGAAGTTCAACCGCTCGTGCGTTACCTGGGTTTGAAGTCGAACCAAAGTTGGTTTGAGACATCTTAGTCAGGAAACCTTGAAAGGATAGCGTAAGATCATCGCTAGCCTCATAGGTCATGTTGGTGTAGAAATGATTGCTCGAGTATGGGTTCCTCAAACTGTGGTTATCACCGAATTCGAAACGGCATAGTCCGGGATTAATGCTACCGTCAGCATTTCTAGACCAGAAGCCGCGCGGGCTAGCTATTGTACCGTCCTGTAATCGGTCTCGAGAGTCGCCGCAACCAAGGTCGGCTAGACGAGTTCGAGTTCCGTCATAAAGACCGTCTGCGCCTCGGTTAGGTACCCAGTAAGTTCCTGGGTTGGCCTGCGAGGAAAAACTAAGGCTTGAGTTGGCTAGCTCAGGACGCTCATCCCACGCTAGTCGACTTGCCTGACGGAATTGGCCAGCAACAACGATATCAATGTCACCGATGTCACCACCCCATAAAAATTGTGCGGAGTGCTCATCATAGTCACCCCTAGCATCGCCCTCGGCGTAGGTTTCGACCTTTAAACCGTCGTACGACTTATAAGGTACGAAGTTAACCACTCCAGCCACGGCCTCGTTACCATAGAGTGCTGCAGCACCATCGGCAACGATGTCGAGTCTTTGGAGGGCAATCGCCGGAATTAATGCGTTAACGTTTTGGTTGGCGATTCGCTTGCCGTCCAAAAGTGTCAGCGTGGAGCTGGCTCCGAGTCCGCGTAGGTCAATATTGGTGCTACGCTCGTCAGTACCTGGCCCCTGGAAAGTGTTGGTGATCGCAGATGCTTCACCACCCACAAAGGATAGGTTTTGTACAACCTCCCCCAGGTTCATCGTTCCTTGTGCCTCGATGTCTTCCGCGCTGAGTTGGGTAAAAGGCGATGCGTTAGTAAAGCCTTCTGTTCGACGGATAAATGATCCAGTTACTATCACCTCTTCAATACCGTCGTCCTGTGCCACTGATTGTTGCGCAACAGGAACCAAAGCTAAGGAGACCGCAGCACATAGCAAACGACGCTTATGTGTGTGTTTTGACTTCATGTTTCTCTCCATTATCGATAATATTATTTCTAAGCTTAAAATATTTTAAAATCAATAGCTTATGCTATTGATGGGTCGGTTTCTGGTTAGATGGCAGGCCTATTCTTATTATTATCGGTTGACCACACCCAGCCAGTCGCCGAATGCGGAATTCTAGCAGCATCGTAATAATTGAGCTACTTTTTGTTACAATTCTAAGTAATTGAAATATATAAATTTTATAAAAATTTTGAAAATTTTTTTTCGAGCGTATGTTCTAAAAAATATCGGGTTTTCTAAATCAGAAGTTGTTCTAAAATAGGCTGAAAAACCTTGGTTCAAAGCACTAGCTAATTCGTGCAGATATCTTGATTATAAGTTTGACTAGCTTTGAATTTTTAGCCGATCGATGGGGATTTATGTATTAAAATGATGAATTCTGAACAAAAGCAATAAACAAGATAACTTGAAAAGAACAGTTTTTAGGAAAGAGCCATGTTTAATATTTTGAATGGAATCCGCGTGCTAGATCTAACTACAGTCGTTCTTGGCCCGTTTGCTACACAAATGCTAGGGGACTTTGGTGCGACTGTGATTAAAATCGAAAATTTAGATGGGGACATGATGAGAGCAGTGAGGCCGGGTAGCTCCGATGAGATGGGGGCTGGCTTTGTAAACTGCAATCGCAATAAGGATTGTATTGCAGTAAATCTCAAGTCGGCTGAAGGAAAAGAGATTTTCTACCAACTGGTGAAAAGCGCAGATGCAGTAGTTCACAATATGAGAAATAAGACAGCCGTTAGCTTGGGGATAGGCTACGAGGTTCTAAAGAAGATTAAAACTGACTTGGTTTATTGTGGTGCCCAAGGTTTTGGTGAAAAAGGACCGAGCTCCGATGTTCCTGCTTATGACGATATCATTCAAGCGGCGAGCGGACTCTCTTACCTAAATTCAGATTCAGAGGGACAGCCTCGATATCTTCCCACAATCGTTGCAGACAAAGTTTCAGGGTTGCAGCTCGCTATAGCCGTTCTTGGTGGCTTGATCAACAAGTTGCGAACCGGTGAAGGCTGTTATATTGAATCTCCCATGTTCGAGGGCCTAGTTGCATTTTTGATGGCCGAACAAATGGCAGGTTACAGTTATGTTCCGGCCACCGGTGGCACTGGATATGATCGTTTAACTGCGCCTTTTAGACGTCCCTATCCAACATCCGATGGCTTTATTGCAATTCTTCCTTACAGCACCAAAAATTGGGTCGACTTTTTTACAATGATGAATAGACCTGAATTGGCCGATTTGGAAATTGTCCGTAATCCAATCAAGAGAAGCGAGAACATTAATACGCTTTACGAAAGACTTTATGAGATCGCCCCACAAAAAACCACTGACGAGTGGTGTGAGATTTTACGAGACGCGAATATTCCTCACACGAGGGTCAATCACTTGGATGATTTACTTGAGGATCCTCACCTGCAGGAAGTGGGTTTATTTGAGGAATATGAGCATCCATCGGAGGGAAAAATGCGGCAAGTGAAATCGCACTATAGTATGCAGGGTATAGAGCATTCCAAGGACAGTCCAACCCAGCTCATCGGACAGTCAACGCAAGCTATACTCTCTGAATTAGGATATTCAGAACAAGAAATCAAAAGGTTAGTTGAATCGGATGTTGTAAAAGTGACTTCAGAAAGTAGTTAGAATGATTATTCCAACCATACCGGTTGAGTGAATGCACCATTACGAGCGATATCCCAAACTTCTAGGCGCGCCCATGAAGCGCTGCTTAGGTCTACGGGAATTTGGATATTTGTCGAACCAAATTCGGTAGTATCGGAAAGGTCAAATCGTAACCGATTTACGTTGTGTCCGTCTCCGCTGACTATTTCCATATAGGCTAATGGATAAGTCCATTCGAGTTGAATATTGAGGGACATTGCTTCACCTGCTTGCGCGATCTCGCCGCTTTTTTTTCCGGCTATCGAAAATTCAGGAATCAAAACCTCACCTGTTGTCACAAAGAATTTTCCTTCGGAGA
>Ga0111541_10000492_pt1 | contig 12867 bp, 5 predicted proteins | sample Knorr_S7_td_DCM__FD_83039 | JGI IMG/M metagenome (GOLD analysis project Ga0111541, IMG submission 83039) | Marine microbial communities from Southern Atlantic Ocean transect - Knorr_S7_td_DCM_ad_131m_LV_B (version 2) (version 2) | ecosystem: Environmental > Aquatic > Marine > Oceanic | place...
GCTTCTTGGAAGGAAGTTGGTGTACTTGGTTCTCAGACAATCAGAACAGATACACAGAAGATTGGTGAGTACAAGTTAGGTATCAACACTGTTGCTCGTGCTGCACATGATGATTATGCAGAAGCATTTGTATCTACTGCAACTGATCCACTTGCTAACTTAGATGTTGTTGGTACTGCATGGATCAGTGGTAAGACTATTGCAAACTTTGCTGCTCATGCAACATTAGCAGCAAGAACTCTAACACCTCAAGACCATGCATTTATGGTTGGTGGTGATAGTGCAACTCCTAATAATGCAGCAACATTCAGAGTTTCTACTACAAACAGTGGTAGGGTTGGTATTAATACATCTCTAACAGATATGAACAGTGCCTTAACTGTCACTGGAACATCTGAGTTCACTGAAAATGCTATATTCCAAAAGGATATTAATGTTAATGGTGCTGATAGTAGTAGTACTAGTACTAATACTGCTAACATCAAGACAACTATTTCTGATGGAACAGCAACACTGTTCAATGAGACTACATTCTTAGGTTTAACATCTGGAACAAGACCAACTCAAGGTTTATTAGTTGCTGGATCAGCAAGAAATATTGAGATTGGTAATGTACAGACTGCATCACAGAATATTAAGATTGGTAATACTAGTACTGATAGTGAAATCACTATAGGTGATAGTGTTGATGGTTCTAATGCTAATAAGTCTAAGATAACTGTTGGTGGTGCATTTGCAAGTAATGAGTCTGATTCTTTTGTACAGATTGATACTAAGGCACTTAAGATTGCTGGTGATACAATCATTGGTACAAGAAGAGGACTATCTGATGTTACTAAGTTTGAGTCTCCATCTGGAACTGTTGAGTTCTTATCTGGTAACAGTGTAACAAGTACTGTTGATTTTGCTACTAATGCTTCCACATTAACTATTGCTGGTCAGGGTGGTACTACAACAATTAGAAATAATTTGGTTGTTGATTCCACTGCTAGATTTAATGCTTCTACAACTCTTTGTGGTGGTTATGCTGCTTACTCCTTCGTTGGAACTAGAGCACAAGCTGGAACTAATTTACAAGCACATACAGCATCTACTGGTCTTAATCCACCTAAGAATGTATCACTTATTAATGTTCTCGTACCTGCTGGTACACCTAACACAGGTGAACGTAATGAAATTGATACCGCTGGTACTGGTGATTGGGGTGGAACTGCATTCCAAGCAACACCTGCTGGACAGAACGCTGGTACATTCCCAACATTAACAGGTAACAAGTACTACTTACCAATTAAGAAAACACCTTATGATGCTAGTGGTGCTCAATACTATAATGAGAATGATATTCTACTCATTGATACTGTTGAGCAATCTGGTAGACATGCTGAATTTGTTAAGATTACACGTCTTCCACAGATTAATAGCACACCATACTATCTTGAAGTTGAGAGATTACCATTTGGAACTCTATCTACGACAAGAACAGATCATCCTGATGAAACAAACATCTACAAGTGTACTGTACAGTATGATGCTACATGGATTACTACTTCTATTGATGCTACTGGTGCTGAAGATGATGTTTATCTCGCTCAGTTTGGTGGTGTATTAGTAGGACAAACTGATGCATCTCGTGGTGGTACAAATCCTGGTGATTACGTAATTATTTCTCGTACTGCATCTGGTAATGACGGTGAGATATTTGAACTTAAGACTACTTTAGTTCAGACTGCTAAGTTATTATCAGTTAAGAATGGTTGTGATTCTGGTAATCCAATAACAGTATTTGAAGTCAACTCTGTAACTGGTGCTGTAACCATTAATGGTGATCAGACATATACTGGAGCACTTACCTTAAATGGTACTTGTTCAACACCATATACTAACTCAACTACCAACAAGAAGTTAACTATAACAAATGGTGGTGGTATTAAGACGTTTGAGGTTGACACTTGTACAGGTGACACAGTTACTGGTAATACACATGGTACTGTGTTTATGAAGTCTGAGGAGTATGGATCTTCTCCTGAAGCACATACTAAGGGTGATACAGTTTATGTTTACTCTCATGACCCATTAGCAAGTAATACTTCTAATGCAAATGCACCGATTACAGTAACTGCACAAGCACTTTCACCTACAGATACTAGCTGTACATTAAATGGATATTCAACCATAGCAACTGCTACTGAGTTCCCATTCCAAGTTGGTGATTACTGTGCAATTTATGGTGCTACATTCAATAAGATTGAGGTTGTACAAATTACTGCTACACCAACTGTTACTGGTAGTGCTAATTCATATGTTTGGACAGTTCCATTTACATCTAACTCCACATATACAAATGGTGGTAGAGGATCAGCTTCTAATAAGATAGAAGGTACTGTTGCTCAAACATGGAGTTCTGGAACTTCATTTGTTAGACTAGCAAATCTTGTACCAGATACACAAACTGGTACTACAACTCATGTACAAACTACTACGTTGTTACGTGATATTCCTGCTGCAACATCAACAAGAGCTGCTGATAACACACTTAAAGCAAGAACTCCTAACACTAGTGATACTAGGTTAGAGATACCACTTGCTAATGCTGATTTGATTCCACCAAAATATGATAGGATTCATTTAGTTAGAATCGGTGAGGAATGGTTCACACCAGATAGTGTTGATGGTACTCTTGATGCTGGAAATGCTGTTAAGATGCCTAAGCATTATAGGAATCCAAATACTACAGCTACACCTCAAATAAAATTATATGATGGTGGTAAGATCAAGGCACATGATGATGTAGATATTTACGGTGGTAGTTTAAGACTTTGGGGTTCTGATGGTATTACACCAATTGCAGTTATCGCTAACGATGATGGACACATTGGTGATGGATCATTTGATGATCCTAAGACAGGATACACTGGATTGACAGTTACTGGTAGAGGTACTTTCTACGGTGATTTAACTCTTAATTATAAGTCTTGTGTGTCAACAGGAACTTGTACTACAACACCTAAGTTCAAGGCATATGCTATTACTGGTAAACTTGAGATGGGTCAGTCATTCTATATGACTGGAGATCCTAAAGAATCACCAGTACCTACAACCAAGACATTTACTGTTGATGGTTTGGGATCAAGTACAAGTGTTGCAACTGGTGACAAACCATTTAACATTTATCAGACTGGTGCTATTGATTCATTTGGTATTGAGAAGTACTGGACTGCTAATGGTGGTAGAAGACAGACTTATGTTGAGTTTGATTCAACTTCTGGTGTTGGTCAACAACAGGGTAATCCTTTAGCACCTAACAATAATTATATTATTAATGCTACTTCTGGAAGTAATATGATTCTTTACTTACCAGGTGATGCTACTGCGGATGTTGCTCAACCACAAACAGGTGACATGATTAGATTCATTGAAGTTAGTGGAAACTTAACATACAATACAAGTTTGATTCTTAGAGCAAATAAGATTAGTGCAATTGCTACAGCAATTCAAGGTGATACAGTTGGTACTAGAATACAGGCTGGTTCAGCAGCACCTGCTGGTAATGCATGGGATTCTGGAGAATTAATTATCCAGACACGTAATGCATCATTCGGTCTAGTATTCATAGGACAATATGATCTTGAGGGATCAGCAAACGCAAGACAAATACCAAACGCTTTACGTGGTTGGTGGTTAATGGAGTTATAATCAATGGCAGCATACTACGATTCTATTAAAAGCATGAAGACCGCCAAGGTAGGAACTATCTTACCTTGGGGTGGTGATGGAGGTACTGGATTCCTCGCTTCTAACATCCCCGTGGGATGGATTGTTTGTGATGGTGATCAAAGTATAAATGCTAAAGATTATCCACTTTTAGCATCTGTGATTGGAGATACTTATGGTGGTGACATGAGTACAGGCAGTCCCAAATTTCCTTATGAGAATGATAATAATGTATTTGGACTTCCTAATCTATCCAATCGTGCGATGATTGATTTGGAAAATTGGCAGTTAGATCTTGCAAAGTATCAGTATGGTCAAAATAATCCAAAGCAAGCAATTCTTGATGTAGCAGGTACTAAAATAAATGATTTAGTAACTGGGTTAGGTAATCAAGTTAAGACTACTTGGAATGCTACAGCAGATATTGATTTTACTTTAAATCTTACTGGTAATCTTTACTTTAAGGTCAATAATATAAAATTATCAAATCCTGATTTCACTGAGACTGTTTATACTCTTGGTCGTAAGTTGGGGTTGAACCACCTTCCCGCACATAGACACTCAGATATTATTCCTTCGTCTGGTTATCGTACTAGAGGTGCTATGACATTTAGAGCTGATAATGGTGTTGAGATGAAAGGTGATGTAACAACACAGATTTGTAATATTACAAAACCAAGGGTTGAATGTCAAGCTGTGGATGGTGATGCAGGTTCATATGAGTGGACAAATGGTAGAGATTTTATTACTTATTTTGGTGATGAAAGATATGAGTGGACTCTACCTACATGTGAATCTTTTATGGAATTTATTAATGATGGTGCTAATACAACCAATCCAGCAGCAAACTATTGGTCACAAGTTCCAGCAGGAAATAGTCATTGGAATACTAGAGGAGATGATACTGATGCAACTAGAGGTTCTGGTCATAAGGCAAATGATTATAGACAGAATATTTTACCTACTGGACAGGCAACTGCTGCTATAAATCAGACTATTCCAATGGATACACATACAATGCCAGCATATACTGGTATGTTTCCAAGACCAATAGAGGTAGGATCTAGACCAAATTTCCTTGGTTATACTGATACTAGTGGAGGTGCTTCAGCACCTAATATTGGTGGTATATTAGATCATCCAGAAGCAATTACAGCATTTGAGGTTGATAATGTTCCTATTACTAGTGGAACAACAGAAATTAATTTACCAGCAGGAACTGATATCAAGAGATTGTATGGTACTGCTCCTAATCAATGGTATCAGTATGATGCAATAAGACCTCTAATGTATGTAACAACTTCTGTTGCTTCTAATAAATGGAAGTATTTTCCAGAAGGTACTATTATTAATCAAATTACTCAAGATACTCCTGGTATATACACATTAAAACTAAATAAAACTACAACTGCTACAGGTACAATTAAATTAAAATTTAGGGATGGATCATATCCAACCTCTCTTAATCTAACTGCTGTATGTAAAAATCCTCTGAGTGATGCATTCAAATCTCACATGCATGATAGTTTTGAAATTGCTCAGACTGGTGGATCAATGACTGATGGTAATAAGATAATGACTTCTTGGACTGCTCCAGATGCTAATGGATCAACACTCCAAGCAGAAAGTCTTGAAGATGCTTTAACCATTTCAGCTGATACTTCACAACCTGCACTAACTGTAACTTGTATAATTAAGGCGTTCTAATGGCAGTATTATATACAAAAGAAAAATCAAAGTATGGTCACTTGACAGGTCAAATAATTATTTGGCCGATGGAGTACGAAGGTAATCCATCTCAAGGTCAAAACCCAAAGAATTTACCTGCTGGTTATTTGAAGTGTGATGGATCAAGGTATTTTGCAGTTGATTATCCAAGACTTGCTGCAATTTTAGGTACTGGAACTACTAGTAAGTTTATTAGAAAGAATCTAGATGGAACTAACTTTGATACTGTGAGTGATACACAGTTCATGGTTCCTGATTTTGGATCTAAGTATCCTGAACCTACAACAGGTGCTAACGCTGGTGTTTATAATAATATAAGAAAGGAAGATAACTCTCTTGTACCACAGGAGGTTAGTAGATCAGGTATTGGTATTGTTGCTGAGTCTCAGATAGGAGATAGTGTTGATATAACATATACTGGTAATATAGTTCTTCCTTCACAAGAAATTCCTATTCCAGGTAAACCAGGATACACATATGCTGGTGCAACTCATCGTACAGAGACTGTTGGTATTGATGAAGATATGATTCATGGTCATGCTCATTTTGGAACATTTGCTAGGGGTAGAATTATGACTACTCAGGCAGATGGATCAAACCCTGCTGAGACAAATAATACACCAAGAGCAGAAGGACCAACTGGTAGACAGACTGCATCAACTATTAATATTGAAGACTGGTTAGATAGAACATTATATGATAATAATAGTCCTTCTACTGCTGCTAGTTGTAGTGGTAGTAGTTGTAACCCACGTGGAGGTGGTCAACAGAAATGTAAAGCAATGGTGTATTGGAATCCAGGTGCAAATGTTCACCCAGGTTCTGCTTTCTATGCAGGATGTCAACCACTTGGTTTCTGTAACACAATCTATTGGAATGGATGTATTGAAGGAGGAGCACTTCCTGGATCTGGTACAACTAATGAGTGGGCAAGATCAGGTTGTATTATAAATGAAAATACAACATTTTGTGGTGGATTTCCTTGGGGTTCTGCTGATGGTACTAACTTAGCAATGTATGGTAATACATCTGCTTTCCTTCCACCTATACCATTTGGTTGTCAACCTTTAGTTGGATTACCTGTAACTGGTGGTGGTTCTGCTAATGCTTGTGAAACACAACCAGCAAGTTATGTTGCAGGTTTAGCTGGTGTCCCAGTTGATTGGAAGGGTACTACTCTTGCTGATGTTTTACCATTACAGAGTAATGATCAGGCAGAGTCAAGACGTTGTAATGCTGCTATAGAACATGTAACTAGTGATACTGCTGATCTAACACAGGCAACTGATCCTACCCTACATAATCATAGGATAAGGATAGATAAGAATGTTACTGGTGATCATACATATAAAGTTAGAACAAGAGCTGCTAATGTAGATCCAGAGAATTTATCAACAACTATGTCTATAGGTGCTGATGCATCAGCATCAATAGATACTGCTTGTGCTCCTTTTATTGTAATGGAATATTTAATTAAGGTTTAATTACTAATCATGGTAGTATCATCACGTCCATATAGAAATCCAAGAACAGGGTTTTATACTGATCTTGCTGTTGACTCAACACCAATTGGTACAATAGTTCCTAACTTAAAGACTGAGACAAATTCTTTTGATCATAGTTATATTAATGATAATACTGAACCTCATAAGCATTTAGAGGCTGGTGGTAATCATTATAATAATCCAGGTGATCAGGACAATGATCCAGCATACACTCATGAGGGTTATCTGTATTGTAATGGTTTAGAATATTATATTGCTGATTTTCCAGGATTATATGAGATAATTGGTAAAGAATATGGAGGATATCCTAGTCAAGGTATTGATGTAATTAATCCTGGAAGTGGATATTCAACTGATTCTACTGTGGTTATTTCTGCTCCATCTGGAGCTAATCCTGTTCAAGCAACGGCAAGTGTTGGTGCTGTTAATGGTAACACTGGTGCTATTATTGCTATTAATGTTAATAATGTTGGTAGTGGATACACTAGTGCTCCAACAGTGAATGTATATGGTAACGGTATTGGAACCTTTACTCATAATGGTATTGCTAATGGTAGCAGAACTTCTGGAACATATCTAGGAGTAAGTGCCACTGGTGGTAGTGGCACATCTGCAACATTTGATGTGGTTGTTGATGCTAATGGATTACCAACTGTTACTTTAAGGAATGCTGGTTATAATTATGCAGCTAATGATACTTTAACAATTACTGATGCTTTATTAGGTGGAGGTGGTGCTCCAAATATTATTATTACTGTTACTGCTGTTACTGGTGGTGCAGGATCAAGTGCAACCTTTTCTGTCAGATTGAATGCTAATGGACAGATACAAGGTATAAATCAAGCAAATGTATATGAATGGTTGGGTGACAATTATATGGGAACTTTTAAAGTTCCAGATATGGTTACTAAGAAGGTCGTTGGTAACAATTCAGTTTATGGAAGTAATTCTGCTAATGCTGGAGGTGGACAACTTGGTGTTGGTACTGTAGGTGGTAAATGGTACTTAGATCAGACTTTACAAGATGATTATTTTTCTTTAGGTCAGATAGTAACAACTGGATATGATAATGTAACTGAGACAGTATCTTGTGATATTATCGGACAACATAGTATTAAACTTACTATGGATCCCGAAGATTTAACTGGACCACCACAGCATAGTCATACAGTATTTCATTCACAACCTGTTAATGATCAAACAATTTCTACAACTAGTTTTGACAGGTATTTGGTTGACTATAGAGCAAGAAATGGAAAGGTAAGTCGTTGGTCTAATATTGGAGATCAGAAATTAGATCATACTCATGGTTTGTTAAGAAGACCAACCCCAGCTGGAGGTGTAGCAACTTATGATGTTTGGGATTGGCAAGCAGGTGCAGGTGATGCTGGATCACTTCAGAACCCAATTACATTCAGTGATGTAGCACCATCTAAGGTTAATACAACTAATAATACAATTGAGATAGGCAATCATGGATTGTCTAATGGTAACGCTGTTAAATACACAGAAGGTAGCACTGGTATTGGTGGATTAACTAGTGGAACAACATATTATATAAGAAGTATAACTTCTGACACATTTGAATTATATGGAAGTCAATCACAAGCAACTGATGTAGCAAATACAACAGGAAGAGTGAATTTAACTAGTCAGGGTTCTGGTACTCATAAGTTTGAATATACTACTGCTCTTTCCAATTTAAATTATCTTGCATCTGGTAGTGGTTCTGGTAGTTGGCAGTGGCAAACTAATGTACCAGCACCTTTATTTAAGAAGTTTAATGCAACATCTGATATTGGTGGTAGAGAAAAACAAACTACTCCTGGTCAAGATATTATTACATGGACTACTGTACTTGAAACTGGTACTCCTCAAAACAATAGTACTTTTAGTTGGCCAGTAGGAACAATAAACAAAATTAAATACACCATGACTGGTGGTGGTGGATCTGGTGGTGCTGGATCTTATAATGGTAATGATGGTGATGATAGTGTACTTGCATTGGGTAATGGATCTGTATTTAAGATAACTGCTGGTGGTGGTAAGAAAGGAATGGGTGCTACTGCTGGAGATAATACACCAGGAACTGGTGGAGCAGGAGGAACAGCACTTAATAATGGATCAACTAACGCAACAGGTGGTTCTAATGGAATTCCAGGTAATTCAGGAACAGGATCAAAATTATTAGAAACAGTACAATCAAACAACCCAAATACAGGTGGTAATGGTGGTGCTGGTACAATATATTGGAATCAAACTCAATATGGAAATGGAAGTTCTGGTGTCAATGTTAATGTAGGTGGACAATCTGGAGATTCTGGATGGATTACTCCTAATGCTAGTAATGGAGTATTTAATCTTTCATCTTATAGTAATATAACAGGTGCTCAATTTAGATTGAGAGGTGGTAAAGGAGGTACATCTACTGCTGATTCAGGTGGTGGTGGAGGTAATACATCAGCTGGTGGTAATGGTGCTGAGATTACTATTACCTTGTCAAATTTATGGATAACAAATAATAATGTACAAACTACTTCATGGATTGCATATGAAGGTGGTGGTGCTAATGGACAAGCTCAAGGAAGTGCTCCACTTGGAGGAAGTTCTCAAAGAGGTGGTACTGGTGGTAATGGTAGAAATGGTGGTGGTAATGGTGGTGGTGGAGGTGCATCCACACTACTAAAAGCAGGTGGTACTTTCGTTGCTGGAGCTGGTGGCGGTGGAGGCGGTGGTGCTTATGGTAACACTGGTGGATATACTGGTGAACCTGGTGGTCCCCCAGCTGCAAACGCACAAGGATATTCTACTATTCAATATGGATCAGGTGGTAATGGTGGACAAGGTGAATGTGTCGGCGGTGGAGGCGGCGGCGGTGGAGCTGGCTGCAACAGTGGTACGACATATGGTGGTGGTACTGGTAATGGTGGTGGTGGTGGTGGACCTGGTGGATCTCCTGGTGGAGACTCTGGACACCAAGGCGGTAGAAGAGGAAATGAAGGAGACTCTGGTTGGTTAGCATCTATGTTCAGTGGTGCATATAATGATGATCACACTGATACTAATGGTTCTGCTAGAATGAAGGTTGAATGGAATAATGACTACTGGACTGCTGGTGCAGGTGGTGGAGGTGGTGGAGCAATATGGCAGGGACAAGTTGATTGGGCAACTGCTGGATCTCCATCAACAGGTGGAACTTATACCATTGGTTCTGGTGGTTCTGGTGGAAATGATCCAGAAGCAAGTAATACTTCAGGAAAATCTGCACAAGGTGGAAATGGTTATTTGAAATTGGAAGCAGGTGTAGTAACAGGAAATTCAGGTGGTGGTACAACAATTACTACAGACCCTATTATTCAATCTGGATCTATAGATGATGATCAATTTGATGTTAGTATAGTTCCTGATGGTAATGGTGTTGGTAATGGTGCTGGATCATTTAAACTTCCAACAACACAAGTACCAGTGGTGGTATTTACAGGTGGTGGATCTGTTACTGCTCATGCAACAGCAACAGCAACACTCACTGCTGGTAAAGTAACTGATGTTGTATTAACTTCTGGTGGATCTGGATATACAGAAGCACCTGTCGTTCACGTATTACATGGTGCTGGTGGAGGATCTACTGTTACTGCATCAATCAATGCTACTACTGGTACTGTTACTAGTCTTAATCTTGATACAAGTAACACATATACTTACACTCATTATCTAAAGTTTGGTAATCCAACAGGAGGAACTGGTTATGGTCAGGGTGCAAACTCTAAGACTCGTTTTGTTAATTTAATGCCGACTGATACTACTAATACTAATCTCTTCTCTATTAAAGCAGCAAGAGGTAATACTAAGAACGGTGGGGATGATTCAGCAGTAGCAATGACTGTATATTATCAAAAGTCTGGACAATCAAATTGGAATTTAATGGGAACATTAATTAATCCATCTGCTCAACGTACTGATCCTATTGCTGGTAATATTCCAGCGATTGATACGAGTACTAATACTGGAAATTATGATGGTGATAGTGGTGCTACTAATTGGTATACATTTACTGTTGATGTACCACAAGATGCTAGAGGTGCTGATACTAAGTTCAGGATAGAACAGGATCTACCAACAGCTAGTGGTAGTAATGATACTGCTGAAGATAAGAACCATATTGGTATATGTGAATTGATTTGGTGGAGTCCAAAGACAACAGCACAAGTCTTTGTTCCAAGTCCAGGTGCTGTTTCTAAACCATCTATTGATTCATTAACATATACTATTGAAGGTGCTCAAGGACAAAATACTACATATAGTTCTGGTCTGGTTGCTGGAGATGCAACAATTACTTTAAAATCAACAACTAAGATTGAGCCAGTGGCATCAATTGATCCAGATTTTGAAGTTCCTTTGTTAGTCCCTTACACCACATGTAAGTACTTGATCAAAGCTTTCTAAATATATAAGGAGAATGTAATAAGACATGGCATCGCAAACCTTAGTACTGGATGTTCAATTAGATGTATTGAACCAGACTATAACATATAAAGATTATATAAGAGTCATTCCAGAATCATATTGGACTGATACTTTAGTTCCTTACATGTATCCTCTGTGGGATACTGATAAGGATAAACTTATTATGTTTAGTTGGTATACCAATGACACTTACTTCGCAAAACGTAGAAAGTATGTGAGAGATTTTAAGGCTAATAAAGATGTCTGGAAAGATTATGAAATGGAAGCAGTTGCAGAAGCAAAAGCAACTGAATTTAAAGATAAACTAGTTGAAGCATTCTATCTATTTGATTCTCTTGAAGATAATGATTTTCAACAAGAACTCAATCAAATGTATGCGAAGACACAATCTATCTCTCGTACTACAATAAGACTTGCTAGAGATTTCTTGTTAAGTGAAACTGATTGGTCAATGGTATCTGATGCTGCTATTACTGCTGATCAGAAAGCATTGTATACTGAGTATAGAAAACAATTGAGAAATCTTACATTACAAGAAGAGTTTAGTACTAATGTACAAGGTGTTAAGTTTCCTATTTCTCCTGAATTTTATGAAAAGATTCATAAGGTTAATAATCCAAGTGATGCATATTTACAGACACCAGGACAATTCTTACCAATTGCACAGCATTATTTGAAGAACTTCAGAGATAAGATGGCTCAATACTTATTATTGAAGTCATGGACAGAGAAGGCATTCTTCAGTCAGTTGTTAACTGAGTATGGTGCTGCTAACTTCTTAGATACTAAAGATAGAGGAGATTGGACTGCTGGATTTACATCAACAGCACAAGAGATTCAATCAAGAACTGATTTCTTAAATAATATTATTACTCAAGCACAAGCAGAGATTGACAAAGGAGGTTAATTATGATAGTATTAGGCAAACCATTATTGCAATTTGATCTTGTGGCAGCATATTGTGTCAAGAATGATTGTGCTGCTTTGTACATGGACTTCCACAAATATAATTCTTTAGATGCTACTAAGAAAGCAACAGTTACCACATATTATGAAGGAATTGTTGATGATTATGTGTTAGATGTCATTAAAGCAGGTGTAAATGAGAATACAATATCATTTGCAACTGATGAACACGCAGGTATAAATGCTGAATCATGGTTTCCCAAATTAGCAGAGTGTCCTGATGCTGATCATTACATAAATGCTTATGTAGTTGATAATAAAGGAGATATCACTTGGCAGAACGCTTAGTGTACCACATTACAAACTGTCACAAGCACCCACACAGGGTGCTTTTTTATGCTATTATATAAATGTTGAGAGGATATGTGGTTCTCTAGCCCCAAACCTACTGACTAGTCTGACTTAGAAGCAGACACATGACCGTTGGTAGAAACCTATTACTGCACATGACAGATGGTTGAAAGTGGTGGGGGTTCAGGTGTAAGCGATTCCC
>Ga0111541_10000494_pt1 | contig 12864 bp, 10 predicted proteins | sample Knorr_S7_td_DCM__FD_83039 | JGI IMG/M metagenome (GOLD analysis project Ga0111541, IMG submission 83039) | Marine microbial communities from Southern Atlantic Ocean transect - Knorr_S7_td_DCM_ad_131m_LV_B (version 2) (version 2) | ecosystem: Environmental > Aquatic > Marine > Oceanic | place...
GTAAAGAAAAATATGATATAATAAATGGTTCAATTAATTATAAAGATCAAAATTTGATTGAAATGAGTCCAGAGCAAAGAGCATGTGAAGGTTTATTTTTATCATTTCAATACCCCGTTGATATTCCAGGTGTAAATAATATGTATTTTTTAAAGGCGGCCTTAAATTCAATAAGAAAATACAAAGGGGAAAAAGAAATTGATGCGGTTGATTTTTTGTCAATGATTAAAGATAAACTAAAACAGGTTTCATTTGATGAAAGCTTTATACATCGACCAATAAATGACGGTTTTTCTGGAGGTGAAAAAAAACGTAATGAAATTTTACAAATGATTACATTAGAACCATCGCTTGCAATTTTAGATGAAACAGACTCTGGATTAGATATAGATGCACTTAAAATAGTCGCTGAAGGTATAAATTCATTTCGATCACCTCAGCGTTCATTTATTCTTATAACTCATTATCATAGAATACTAAATTTTATGAATCCAGATTTTGTACATATTTTAATGAATGGGAAAATAGTAAAATCAGGTGATCAAAACTTAGCTAAAGAAGTAGAAGATAGAGGCTATTCATGGATAGAAAAGGAACTTATCAGTAAGGTTAGCTAGATGAATTCAATTAATAATTACAATATACGTTCTAAGTTTTTGAAAAAAAATGCACAATTTGCTTGGGAAAAGTTTTCTGATTTTGGAGGTTATCCAACTTCTGGTATGGAAGAATGGAGATTTTCAAATCCTGAAGATTGGCTGTTAAAAAACATATCATTTAAAACTAAAAAAGAAGTTATGGATGTTGAAACTTTACAACCATATTTGATCCCGGATACAATTACTATTTTTATTGCTAATGATTCAATTTTTTTAAAAGATCCTATACCAAATGATATTTCTATTCTAAAAATGAGTACTAATTTAAAAGATAATTTGGTTAGAAAATCAATTGGAGAAATTGCAACTTATCACAGTTCATCATTTAATTTTGAAAATTTAGCACTTTTTAGAGAAGGTTTATTACTAGACATTAGTAAAAATTTTAATTCAAATAAACCAATACACATTATAAATGCTATTAAATCTGATGGTAGTCATAAAATGTTCCCTCGTATCTATGTTAATATAGGTTCAAATTCAAAAATAAGTATCATTCAAAGTGACTTAGGTTTAGATGATAATAATCATTATTGTAATGCTGTAACTGAAGTAGTAGTAAATGAAAATGCTCATTTAACTTGGACCCACTTTCAAAAAAGAAATTTAAAATCATCGGAAATAAACTCATTTAATATATTATTAAGGAGCAATTCATTTGCAAATTATAGTACATTTGAATTTGGAGGTAAGATGATTCGTAAAGAAATTCATTCTTATTTACAATCAGAAGGAGTGACCTTCGAATGTAATAATCTATTTATTCCAACAAAAAATCAGCATATAGATATTTTTTCAAAAATACATCATAAAGCTCCTCACTGTAATAGTAATCATTTAGTAAAAGGGATCTTAGGAGAAAAGTCTAAGGGAGTTTTTAGAGGGCTGGCACATATATATCCTGGTGCGAAAAAAACTAATGCAAAACAGACCAATAATAATTTGCTACTGTCAGATAAAGCCAAAATGAACTCAATACCTCAACTTGAAATTTATGAAGAAGATGTAAAGTGTTCACATGGTTCAACGACAGGGCAAATTGAAGACGATGCAATTTTTTATTTGCAATCTAGGGGCATTAATATTGAAGATGCTAGAAAATTAATGATTAAAGGCTTTGCTGATGAACTAATTAATAAAGTAGATAATGAGTATTTAAGAAAAGAAATAAATATTGTATTAAGAAAAAAATTTGAAGAATTAATAGATTGATGGATCTATTTAATGACTTATATCAGCAACTTATTATTGATCATAATAAAAATCCTCGCAATTATCATCCCTTAGCAAATTGTACTCATAGAGCTAATGGGCATAATCCCTTATGTGGCGATGAAATTAGTATTGAATTTATTGAGGAAGAGGGTATTATAAAGCAAATAGCATTTCAAGGTTCTGGTTGTGCTATATCAATAGCATCTAGTTCCTTAATGACAACTAGTTTAGAGAAAAAAAAAATAGAAAATGCAATTACAATTTATGAAGCATTTATTAATTTAGCTAAAACCGGTAAAACTAATAGAGAATTAGGTAAGCTATCTGTATTAGCTGGAGTTTATAAATATCCTTCTAGAGTCAAGTGTGCGACTTTGGCATGGCATACATTTTATGGTGCAGTGAAACAAACAATCGAAAAAATTAAAACTGAATAATTATGGAAACTACAAGTGAACTTATAACAATGAGCAGAGATTGTGATGCTATTTTAATTCCTTCAGGTGATCCAATTAAATTGATTGAAGGTACTCATGTAAGAATTACACAGGCTCTTGGAGGAGATTATACGCTTTTTGTAAATGGAAATCTAGTAAAAATATCTGGTAATGATGCTGATGCAATCGGAAAAGAAATTAAAATAGAATCTGAAGAAGTATTAAGAGATACTAATAATCCAGTAACAGAAGATGAAGTTTGGGAAAAACTACGAAGTGTTTATGACCCCGAAATTCCAGTTAATATAGTAGAATTAGGTCTAGTTTATAATTTAAGTCTAAATCATAAAGAAAATAAAGGTAGCTATGTGCATGTTAAAATGACTCTCACAGCACCTGGATGTGGTATGGGACCAGTAATCGCCCAAGATGCGGAGACAAAAATCCGTTCATTACCAAATGTATATGATGTACTGGTTGAAATTGTATGGGACCCTATTTGGGATAGAGATATGATGACGGATGAAGCTAAACTACAACTTGGTATGATGTAGTAAAATGTTTTTAGATATAGAAAAAATAAGAAATGATTTCATAATTTTTAAAAACAATCCTAATCTTATCTATCTAGATAATGCTTCAACGACTCATAAACCAAAACAAGTAATAGATAAAATAGTAGAGTACTATGAAAATTACAACTCCAATATACATCGAGGAATATATAAAATAGCAGAAAAAGCTACTTTAGAATATGAAAATGTAAGAGAAAAAGTAAAAAATTATATAGGGTCGGATGATTTAAGAAGTATAGTTTTTACTAGAGGGACAACAGAAAGCATAAATTTAGTTGCGCATAGTTTTGGTCAACAATTAAATTTTGAAGATGAAATCTTAATAACAGAGATGGAACACCATAGTAATATTGTCCCTTGGCAGTTACTATGTAAACGAGCTGGTGCAAAACTATCCTATATACCAGTAAAAATAAGTGGTGAACTAGAATTATCAAACATTGAAGAACTTATAACAAATAAAACTCGTTTAGTATCGATCACTCATCAATCAAATGTTTTTGGTACCATAAATCCTATTAAGGAAATAGTAAAAATTGCACATAAAAAGGGGGCATTAGTATTAGTAGATGGTGCTCAAATGGTACCTCATCAAAAAATAAATGTTCAAGATTTAGGATGTGATTATTATGTTTTTTCTGGTCATAAAATGCTTGGCCCAACAGGTGTAGGAGTATTATATGCTCGTCCTGAAATATTAAATTGTATGAATCCATTTATGGGCGGAGGAGAGATGATTAGTTCTGTTACTATGCAAGATTCAAAATGGAATGAAATCCCATGGAAGTTTGAAGCAGGAACCTCAAATATAGCGCAAGTTATAGGATTAGGTAGTGCTATAGAATATATAGAAAATATTGGTTTTGAAAAAATATACAATTATGAAATAGAGTTATTAAAATATACAGAAAAGAAATTAAATACTATTGATGATTTAACTATTTATGGCACCCCTCAGTATAAAGGTGGAGTGGTTAGTTTTAATATTAATAATATTCATCCACATGATATTGCACAAATGATGGATAATTTAGGGATTGCTATTCGAGCAGGGCATCACTGTGCTCAACCCATAATGAACAAATTAAATGTTACAGCAACAAATCGTTTAAGTCTCTATATATATAATACAAAAAATGAAATTGATATATTTATAGAAGGATTAAAAAATATAATTAATTTATTTAAATAATATTCTAATTATGTGAACAATTATTGTATGGTTCATAACAAATTAATATAGAAATTATCCAACAATTTTAATCTATTTCAAAAGCGATATATATTGGGACCTTATTACGGAGTATTCTTAATAATATTGTATCTCCAATAGAATATCGGTCCAATTCAGAGTTATAATCTATAAGACTCTCAATATTAATTTTACCTATTTGTAAAATGATATCTCCTACTTTAAGTTGACTTTTCTCTGCTATTGAGTTAGTTCTAATTCTATTTATTATAATTTGTTTTTGTGTGGCTAAGGTATTGTTATTTTTATCTAGAATATCTTCTTTTACTAACAAGCCAATTTTATCAAATATTTGATTATTGTTGTATACATCAGTAATATTTTTTTGTTCTGGTCTTGTACCTAATGTAACATTGATAGATTTTTCTGTACCATTTCTTATTATAGTTAGATTAACATAATCATTCGGTCTCCCCGAAGAAATGATATTTTTTAATTGAGAAGAATTATAAATATTTTTTTTATCTACTTTTACGATTACATCTTGATTTTCAATTCCTGCGTATTCCGCCGGACTACCTAGTATAACTTGACTAATTATGACACCATCTTTATTATCTAGATTTAGTACTTTAGCCATATTGTCAGTCAAATCTTGAATTTGTACACCTAACCACCCTCTAGTGACTACCCCATTCCTGATAAGATCTCCCATAACACGCTTTACCATATTAATAGGTATTGCAAAACCAACACCGGCATTTGCTCTCGAAAAACCATCAGTTGCAATAGCTGTATTAATACCTATTAATTTACCTTCTAAATTAAATAATGCACCTCCTGAGTTTCCTGGATTAATTGCAGCATCATGTTGAATAAAATCTTCAAAATTACTTCTAGATATAACATCATTTCTACCAATTGCACTGACAATACCTGCTGTAACGGTATGATTGAGGTGTAAACCAAAAGGAGAACCTATTGCAACTACCCATTGACCAACCTGCAAATTTTCTGAATTACCAATATCGGCACCAATTAGTGCATTTGAATCAACCTGTAGAATAGCAATGTCAGATAAGGGATCTGAGCCTATTAAGTTAGCTTTAAGTTCACTTCTATCATATGAAATAACTTTGATGTTTTTTGCATTTTTAATAACATGATTATTTGTAACGATATATCCGTTTTTGGGATCAATAATAACTCCAGAACCTAATGATTGATTACGATATTGTTCTTCTGGATAATGAAACTGTTCAAAAAAATGATGATAACTTTGTTCATTTTCGCCTTCTGAAATTATAGAGACAACAGCAGGATTGCCTTTAGTTGCTACATTAATAAAAGCTTCGCTGAATTCTTTTTTTGATGGATAAGAGAAAATGGCAGTGGTAAGTGTAATTATAAAAATAACATTATTTTTCATATAAATTTCCTTGATTTAAAACTATAAATGACAAATAATTAATGTTGTTCCATAAAAGTTTATTAAATATAAATTAATTGATAAAAATATTAGCAAAATTTAAATAGGATTATATTTATGAAAAATATTGTAATAACTGGTGTTAGTACAGGGATAGGATATTCATCAGCAAAAATATTAACTAGTTATGGTTATAAAGTATTTGGTAGCATCCGAAATAACAATGATGCTACAAAACTAAAGAATGATTTTGGTGATAATTTTATCCCTTTGATCTTTGATGTAACAGATGTTAAATCAATAAAAAATAGTGTTAGTATAGTAAAAGATAATTTAGGTAGTGAAGAATTTTTAAGTGGTTTAGTTAATAATGCCGGTGTTGCAATGGGAGGTCCTATCACTCAAATTGATACAAAAGTTTTTCGCGAACAATTTGATATCAATTTTTTTGGTCTTATAGATGTCACAAAATCATTTTTACCCTTATTAGGTATAAATACAAATAATAAAAACAAAGGAAAAATTATTAATATCAGTTCTGTAAGTGGGAAAAGAGCACACCCTTTTGTTGCACCTTATTCATCTTCAAAATTTGCTTTAGAGGCTTTTTCAGATTCACTCAGAAGAGAATTGATGCTATATGGAATTGATGTAGTACTAATTGAACCAGGACCAATTAAAACAGCAATATGGGATAAAATTCCTGATATTGATAATAATGAATTTATAGGTTCTGATTATGAGTTACCATTAAGACGTTTTTATAAATTATTTATAGAAATGGGTAAAAAAGGATTAGATGCTGATATAATAGGAAATAAAGTACTTAAAGTCTTAGAAACACCCAAACCCAAAACTAGATATGTTATTACACCTAACAAATTTTTTCACTATACATTACAGGGTTTGTTACCTGATAGATTACTTGATAAAATGATAGGTAAGGGGCTTGGTTTAATTAGAAAAAAATAAATTTTTAGATCGTATTAATTTGATTTATTGAACGTTTTAAAATAATTTTTAGCCAAGAAAGACTGATAAGAGAAGTAATGATACATGAAATTAGCGTACCATACCATGCAAAATAAGGTGGATATTTAAAAATATTTACAAGTATCCAAGCCAGTGATACAGAAATAAAAATTACCCTTAAAAGAGTAAGAATTAACATCGGCTTACTATGCCCTAAACCTTGCATTATTCTACTACAAGTCATTCCTATTGTAATAAATGGATAGGCAAATGCCATAATTTTAAAGTAGGTTACAGAATATTCTATTATAGAACTGTTATCTGAAAACATTGGTATAAAAAAACCACCTGTAAACCAAAAGAAAATACTAAATGATAATGATATAATTACACTACGACTAATACCGTAAATAATAATTTCTTTAATGAGCTCTATGCGTTTAGCTCCATAGAACATCCCAACTAGAGTAACTAGGGATGTGGCAATAGATATAATTGGTAAAAAAAATAAGTGTTCAATCCTTCCTGCTGTTTGATACGCTGCAACTATTTCAGTTGAACCTAAAATAAGATTAAATAACAAAATACCTATAGACATAATAATCATACTTAAAGAAGCCGGTATCCCTAAGCGAAAAATTTCTTTTAAAATTGAAAAATTAAATTGGAATTCTGTTATATTTATATTTAAATAATTATTTCTACTAATTAATAAATAATAAATAAAAATTATTGTAACTATAATTTGACTTATAACGGTTGCAATAGCTGCACCAGCTAGTTGATATTTAGATATAAAGATTGGATCTAATATTATATTAAGTATTGTCCCAATCCCCAAAATCTTCATTGGGAATATCATCTCTCCCTCTCCTGAAAGAATGGAACGAAAAAAAATTGAAAGTACCATAAAAATAGAGCCTCCTGACATTATGTAAAAATAATCTAAAGATAACTTAAGTGTTTTTTCATCAGCTCCTTGTATAAGTATAAGTTTTTCTCCTCCTTTAAAACCAATAATTAAAATTAATAATCCTAAAAATAATCCTAAAAAAACAGTATGTTTTGCGATATTCTCTGCTAATAATTTTTCTTTAGCACCTATTTTTTGTGCAATTAATGTTGTTGAACCAGATCCTAAACCAAATGTTATTCCCATGATAATAAAAAAATATGGGAAAACATAGCCAAGACTTGCAAGGCCTGTACCACCGACCCATCTACCTACAAATGCTGTATCTACTAGCATATAGATTGCTTGAACAGACATACCAAACATCATCGGGAGTGCTAAGTTCCAAAGTGCTTTTTTAGGATCAGAAATAAATTGATCAAGTCTACTTTTTTTATTTTGCTTTTTCATCAAATAAGGTTAGTTAGGTATATATTTAAGATTTTTTTCATTAAAGAAATTATTTTTAATATCATTATTTAGAATAATATTACTAAAAACAAGAGAAGTTGAGTGATTAGTTTGAATATTTTTCACTCGTACTTCTTTTAAAATTTGATAGTCACTAATTAGAGAGTATGTAAAATATTTTTCTTTAAGTAACTTATTTTCTTTATCAAAAGATTTTTCCTTTATTGGAATTAATAAAGTAGAATCAATCCAAGTTAGATGACGGCTATATTCTGTCTCAAGATGTTTTTTGGGAATTATTTCTAATAAATATGTAGGGTTATCATTTTTAAATTCATCAATAATTGTATAATTAAACTCATCAATTTTCCTAGAAGAGAGGTCCTCATAACTTAAATCAGAACCCATAAAACTATTAGATCTTTTTGAAGGAGCAATCCTTCGAACTCTTTTAAATGCTGGCAACCAAATATGCATTTCATCTAATTTATTTTTATGTTCAATTTTTAAAAGAGCAACTCCTTTGTCATCTGCTGGAGATAAAAACCATATTATTTGTCTAGCACCATCATTTTTAGAAATAGATCTTAAAGTACAGGAACGTGTTTTACCTTTTTTGTTTGTTAATGTCATAGTAAAATCAGTTTTGGAATCAATTGGTTTTAGTCTAGTTTCCATTTTCTGGATTAATTCATAACCCGTTAAACCAAATAATAAATTGAATATGATAATAAGAATACTATATTTTGTCATTTTTGATTTATTTTATATAATTTATTTTTATTAATTTCCATTATAGATGCTAAAATTGTGAGAGTCCCGAAGGATGTGGATAGCATTGCAAATATCATCAGACCTCCCATATCTACTAATGGAATTAGTGTAGAAAAAATAAGTGCACTAAAAGCCATATTAGAAAAAACGTCTAATAATATAGGATAACCAACATCATTTATTACTTTTTCAGTTATATTGTTTTTGCTCGTATTTTTTTTAATATGATTAATATATGCAGAAATATAATGAATGGAAAAATCAACCCCCACGCCAATAATTATTGCCGTTAAAAGAGCAGTAAAATGAGTTAAATCAATTTTAAACCAACCCATAAGTCCAAAATTTAGTAATACAGCAGAGATAAGTGGAATTATAGATAAGAAACCAAATTTAAACTGACGAAAAAATATCCAAATAATACACAGTATCACAATAATGGAGGTAATAATACTAGTAATAGATGATTGTACTACTAAATTGACAAAATCTTTTAAAAACATCATAAGTCCAGAAATTTCTATATTAACATTAGGAGTTTTTGAGATTAGAAAATTATTTATTTGATCATTTAAATGAATGATTTCTCTCGTAGAAATTGTATGCATCATTGCTGTTATAATACCTGTATTATATTCATAATTCACTAAGGAACCAAAATCTTCTGGATCGCCGGTTGGTGAATACATCGTAAATAGATTATTAATTTTATCTTTATTATTAGGAATATTATCGTATCTTGGTTCACCGAACATAATTGTTTTATGCATTTCTTTTACAACATTAGCTATAGACACTGTTGTATTAACACTAGGTATTGTTTCTAGATAGTCTTGTATGATAATCATTTGGTTAAGCAGTTTAGGGTCTTTTATATCTCCTTCTACTTTTATTAACAGGTTCATTGAACCAGCCAGCTCGTGATCTAAAAACATTGTAGATTCTCGGATTATATTGCCTGGTTTAAATAAATTAATTAGATTAACTTCTACATTAATTTTGGGTATTCCAAAAGAAGAAACAAATAAAATAATTATTCCGAAAGACAAAACTCTTTTAGGATATTGTAAAATAATATTACTAATAGAATTAACTAGTTTTTCTAAAATACTGGGTTTTAAAAATGCCTTAGAAGAGAAATCCCATGTTTTTAAATTTATCAATGCTGGAAGAAATACAGAGGATAATATCCAAGCCCATAAAATACCAAATCCTATTGAAATCCCATAACCTGACATTGTTGGAATTGGTGACGTAAGCATAGTTAAAAAAGCAGCAGAGGTAGTAAGAGAAGTTAGAAAAATTGGTAATAAAAGTTTGTGCATAGTTTTTTTTATTGCTATGGTTTTATTTTGTTTATTACGTATTTCTCTAAAAAAACGTGATAACATATGTACACCATCAGAATTAGCTATTGTTAATAATACAATAGGCATAGAGCTATTAATAAAACTAAAGAAAAAATATTTTGAATCAGTAAAATAAAATGCCCAGCCTAGAAAGCCTAACATAGAAACTAGTGACATAGTGATAAGTAATAATATCATGCAAACTGCAGAGAAATTTCTCAAATTAATTAATAATATAATAGACATTATAAAGAGTCCTAATAACATCAATTTACGGGTTTCAGTTTGTATAAGTTGGGGAACTGTTCCGGCTATATATGGTTGACCACCATAATGGAATTCATATAAGTTTTCATATGGTTTAGTAGCTTCTTTAACTGAAGCAACTAAATTAGAAAATTCTTGTTCATTTTTTGGTCGAATGATTATACTAATGTAATCCTTATTTTTACTTATAATTTGAGAACTAAGATTAGAATTACTATTTAAATAGTCTTTGAGAGACTGTATTTCAAGTGAGTTAAGATATTTACTAGGCATAACTTTATTTACCTCTAAAAAACCATCATCACTATCTATACGGTTTATTGTAGAAATTGAAATTACTTCTTCAACCTGATTTATTAATCCAAAGGATTTGGTTAAATCCCAAGCAATTGCTAATTTTTCTTTTGTTAAAACATTTTGCCCTTTAGTACCAAAGACAACAAATAGAAAATCTGAATATTTAAATTCTTGTACAATATCTTCCCAAACACGTTTAGACTCGATATTAGCAGGTAACATATTCATTACATTATCATCTAATAAAATGAAACGTATTCCAGAACCTATAAAAATTGTTATACTAATAGCTAGTAAAATAATTTTTTTGGAATTTTTTAAAGCATGATGTTGTGCAAATTTTACAAATTTATTAATCAATGAATATATTTTATTTAGATATATATAACTTACTTATGAAGAATAAACGCATATTAGAAAAATAATATTTATTATATTCAAAACTAATAAAATTATTATTCTGATAGTTTTATTTGTTTATAAATTTAACTCAATGTTAACAAATATTTTTATTGTATAATAAGATTGGAGACTTATAAAATGTATAAATCGGTTGATTCCTTTATGGAAGCGGTAGTAAATAAAAACCCAGAACAATCAGAGTTTCATCAGGCGGTTAGTGAAGTGGTAGAATCTATTTGGGATTGTCTTAATGATAATCCACATTATATGCATGCAAAAGTACTAGAGCGCATAGTAGAACCTGAAAGAGTTATTATATTTAGAGTCCCATGGAGAGATGATAGAGGGGGTGTGCAAGTAAATCGAGGTTATAGAGTTGAGTTCAATTCAGCGATAGGTCCCTATAAAGGTGGACTGCGATTTCATCCTTCTGTAAGTCTTAGTATTTTAAAATTTTTAGGTTTTGAACAGATTTTTAAAAATAGTTTAACTACTCTACCTATGGGTGGTGGAAAAGGTGGCTCTGATTTTGATCCTAAGGGTAAATCGGATAATGAAGTAATGAGCTTTTGCCAATCTTTCATGACTGAGTTATGTAGACACATTGGACCCGTAACAGATGTGCCTGCTGGTGATATTGGAGTTGGTGGAAGAGAAATAGGGTATTTGTTTGGTCAATATAAACGAATCCGAAATGAATTTACAGGTGTTCTTACAGGAAAAGGTCTGAACTGGGGTGGTAGTTTAATAAGACCAGAAGCTACTGGTTATGGTTGTGTTTATTTTACTAAAGAAATGCTTAAGACTAAGGGAGAGTCATTTCAAGGAAAAGAGGTTGCAATTTCTGGATCAGGAAATGTAGCACAATATGCGGCCGAAAAAGTTATAGAATTAGGAGGTAAGGTTATTACTCTTAGCGACTCTTCTGGAAGTATTTATGACCCAAATGGTTTGGATACTGAGAAATTAACTTGGGTTATGGATTTAAAAAATAATAAACGTGGTAGAATTAAAGAATATGCTGATAAATATGGTGTAGAATTTTGGGAAAATAAAAGACCTTGGTCTGCTAAATGTGATATTGCTTTACCATGTGCAACGCAAAATGAAATAAATAAAAATGATGCTAAAACTTTAATTAACAATGGGTGCATTTGTATAGCTGAAGGTGCAAATATGCCTTCAAATCAAGAAGCAGTTGAAATTTACTTAGAGAACAAAATACTATTTGGACCAGGAAAAGCTGCTAATGCAGGGGGTGTCGCAGTTTCAGGATTAGAAATGAGTCAGAACGCAACGAGTATGCATTGGAGTAGAGATGAGGTAGATCAACGGTTACATTCAATAATGATTAGCATTCATGAATCCTGTACTAAATATGGACAAGAAGGTGATTTTATCAATTATGTAAAAGGAGCCAATGTCGCAGGTTTTATAAAAGTTGCTGATTCTATGATAGATCAAGGAATAGTATAATAATCAACTTAGCATTTTAATTTTTTAGATTTTATATTTATTATAAAAATAAACTAGTTTTAAGAATTTCTGATAGTAGGTAACTTTGCAGCATGTCAAGAGATGACCTCTTATCAAAGAAACTACCTCCTTTAGCAGAAAGAATACGTCCGAAAAAAATAGAGAATTTTATTGGTCAAAGAAATATAGTACATAGTGATGGAGTTCTTGCCCAATCGATAAGATCAAATTTGCCTTTTTCAATTATATTTTGGGGCCCCCCAGGTACAGGAAAGACCACATTAGCAAGGATATTATCCAATGAGTTCAATTCAAATTTCTATGAACTACCAGCAATTTCATCTGGTGTAAAAGAAGTTAGAAAAATAATTGAAAATGGGAAGTTTTCTTTAGAGAATAATAAAAAAACAATATTATTTATTGATGAAATACATCGTTTTTCTAAATCACAACAAGA
>Ga0111541_10000495_pt1 | contig 12849 bp, 10 predicted proteins | sample Knorr_S7_td_DCM__FD_83039 | JGI IMG/M metagenome (GOLD analysis project Ga0111541, IMG submission 83039) | Marine microbial communities from Southern Atlantic Ocean transect - Knorr_S7_td_DCM_ad_131m_LV_B (version 2) (version 2) | ecosystem: Environmental > Aquatic > Marine > Oceanic | place...
ATCACCTGCAAGCTCAACTAAGCAAATCCATAAATGAATTCTTTAATTCAATTAATTTAGTCTATTGATCAACCTCTTCAGTTTGAAGTTCCGTTGAAAAATAAATGTATAGGAACGAGAAGCTCCATGTTACTTAGAAGTTGGCAAGAAAAAATAATTAATGATTTTCCTACAATCATTAAGCGTTATAAGAAATTTATTTTAAAGGCCCCGACTGGTGCCGGTAAAACTATTTTAGCAAGTGAAATTGTGGAGAGGTTTTATAAATCAAAAAAAGTAGTAGTACTTTGCCATCGTTTGGTGCTGTTGGAGCAGTTGGAAAGAGCTTTAAGCAAAAAGCATAAGGTATACAAACTTAGTGTTTCAGATGAGGGGGCGGCGTTTAAAGGTTATGATGTTCTCCTGTCTACTCATATTCGGGCTAAGCAGGTCATAATTGACGCCATACCAAAGGCAGATCTTATTATTGTAGATGAAGCTCATCGTGTTTCTCCTAATGGAACGGGATATAAAAAAATCCTAGAGGAATTCGAGAAAAAGGGTAAAGAAAAAGCCTCTTTAATAGGCCTTACAGCTACGCCAGAGCGTAGAACGGGGGATCAACGTGATCAGTTAAACCTCGCTTTTGATGCCATCATCGATTGCGCGAATATAAAAGAATTGATATCTGAAGGTGTTTTGGTACCCCCTGAATACCGAGTGCACTTCATTCATGACCTTGATGTAAGTGGAATAGAGATAAGCTCAGGTGATTTTCCTGTTTCCAAATTAGCATCAGCTATCATTAAGTCATCAATGGTTGATAAAGCTGCTTCCGTATATTCTGAGGAGAGAAAAAATGTTCATCCGGTGCCTATTTCAGCCTGGTTCTGCCCAGACATAACTGTGGCAAATGCAACCTTGGAGCATGTAAGGGGAAAAGGCTGGTCAGCAAGTATTGTTACGGCACAAACGCCAATAGGTGAGAGAATGAAACTATTAGAGCAACACGAGAAGGGTGAGGTTGAAATCATGGTTTCTGTGGGTGTTTTAGCTGAGGGTTGGGATAATCCTTATTGTAACATAATTGTTCATCTAAGACCTACACTCTCAAAGGTACTTTGGGGACAATCGGTAGGACGCGGTTTGAGGTCGGCTCCTGGAAAATCGAAATGTATAGTAATAGATGTTAGTTCCAATTGGACTACGTTTGGACCGGTAGAAGAATTAGAATGGACACTTTGGAGCCACCGTAGATCGTTCATGAAATTTATGAACAGGTTTAATTGGATTGGTCAGCAACAGGAAAAAAATGGAGAAGATGAGCCATTCCTTCTATGTCAAAGCCAAATAAAAAATGATTTACGCTGCTCTTACATATACAGAAAGAACGCTTATAAAGACGACACTTGTCCCATCTGTAATTCCTATGCAGCTATCGATATTTACAAACAAAGTAATGTTCAGGAAAGCCTTAGTGAGGGTTCGCTTCATAAATTATTTTTTGGCAGGGTAGGCAGGGTATATAGTGAAATGAATGCATCAATTTGGGGTAGTCTCGGCTCAACTGCATGGAAGTCATCCAATACTAATGAAAAAGTATTTCTTACTTTTTGTATGGCATTCGCTGAGGTTTCTGGTGAGGCAACAGACTCAGAATCAGATTATTGGGATGTAGCTCTAAAAGCTGAAGCGGAGATAAGGAAATTTTTGATAAAAAATAAGATACAAATTATCAAAAACGATGATTTTCACTTAGATTTAATCGCAGATGGGCTTATGGCCGGAAAGATAATCAGAAGTTTACAAGCTCACTATGGCATATCAATTTGCGGGGAATCCTTTGAAACAAGCTCAGAGCATGAGGCTGAAAGGAAGTACCAGAAGGCCATAAAAATAGCAGAAAGACTTACTATTCTAGGTTGTTCAGATAAAGATAATCTACCCTATTTCAAGGCAAGTGAATATCTTTCTGGCAGCAAATAAACGAAATAAAAAGAAATAGTAGAATATCTTGTTATTTTAAGGGCTTAATTTATAAGCTAGGTTGCTAAAACGCCCAATGATCTGTAATAGTTATGCCAAATCAGTAAAACTAATTTTTAGAGAATTTTGATTAGGGGTATCATAAGAGGTGAGGGTAACACGTTATATAGGCTTTATAGCATTTCTTTTTGGAGTAATAGTCTTTGCTTCAGAAGCTTTAGCATCTGATGTAGCTGCACGCGCAGTTGGTGTAGAGGGAGTTGTGACTGTTACAAGGGAGGGTAACTCGATACCTCTAACCCGAGGAGAAAGTCTGTATAAGTCGGATAGGATTAAAACAGAAGAAAATGCTTCAATCGAATTAAAATTGCTGGATGGGTCGCTTATTAACCTGGGGGAATTAGCTGATTTGACCATTACTGAGCTTGTCTATGATCCTATAAAGAAAGATGGGTTTAATGACCTAAAGATAGCCACAGGTGCTTTTAGATTAATAAGTGGATCAATTGCTAAATTAGGACCAGATTTAATGAAGCTCGATACGCCAGTTGCCACTGTTGGAATTCGAGGAACTAGCTTGGTCGGAAAGGCAGGAAAAGTAGGAACTGATAATCATATAATTTTGGTAGCGGATCCGAATGGTAATGTTGGTGAAGTTGTAGTTGAAAATAGTTCTGGTGTAGTTACACTTTCGAAAAAAGGAGAGGGGGTAAAACTTCAGAACCCAACCGAGCAAGTAAAAAAAGCAGAATACAAAACAGAATTCATTGATGAACTAGCAAAGCAGGTGCCAGTAATTAAATACGAAAGTATACAAGATAGACAGTTTAGATCTCTATTTTGGTTCAACGATTAATTTTCAATAAATATCTGAGATTAGGCCATATCAAAATTTGACTACGATATTATTACTATTGGTGCCGGTTCAGGAGGCATCAGGGCTGCAAGATTAGCAGGTGGCTACGGAGCTCGTTCAGCTATATTGGAGAAAGATAGAGTTGGAGGCACCTGTGTGCTGAGGGGCTGTATTCCTAAAAAATTACTGATATACGGGGCCCATTATGCTGATTATATTTCTGACGCGAGGAATTTTGGTTGGACAATCGACGCTCATCATAATTGGGAAACTTTGATAAACAATAAGAATATAGAATTGGATAGACTACACGAAATCTATAAAGGGGTACTAAAAAATAATAATGTCATAACATTTAAAGGCGTTGGGAATATTATTGATGAGCACACAGTTTCAATAGGGGGTAATAACATAACTGCTGAGAATCTTCTTATTGCGGTAGGCGGATGGCCATCAACTCCAGATATCCCGGGTATTGAGAACGTTATTAGCTCCAATGAAGCATTAGAACTTAAAGAATTGCCAAAAACTATTGCCATAGTAGGTGGAGGCTATATCGGTGTTGAATTCGCCAGTATTTTTGCGTCTTTTGGAGTGCATGTAACTTTAGTTATGCGGGGAGATTATATTTTGAGGGGTTTTGACAGCGATATTCGTAAAAAACTGCAAAATGAAATGGCCAAGCGCAATATCTCCATTATTAATAATACTGTGGTGAAGGGTATAAAAAAATTCAACGGAAAATTTAAGTTGGAAACGGAAAACACTGAGGATCTGGTCTCTGATTTAGTGATGTATGCAACAGGAAGAACTCCCAATGTAAGTGGCCTAGTCTCTGCATCTCTTGATATGGATAAAGAAAAAAGCGGTGCCATTAAGGTTGATGAGAAGTTTAGAACTAGTATACCAAATATATGTGCTATTGGCGACGTAACTGATCAAATTCAACTTACACCGATAGCAATTCAAGAGGGCACATCAGTTTCTGAGAGGCTTTTTAATAGTAATGACATAAGGGTCGATTATAAAAATGTTCCGACAGCCGTTTTTTCTTCGCCACCATTAGCTTTTGTAGGCCTTAATGAAGAGCAAGCTAGGGATGCTTGTGGTGATAAAGTCGATATCTTTGAAAGTGAATTTAAGCCTCTAATTCATACAATTTCAGGTAGAGATGAACGTACTTATATGAAGATTATAGTTGATAGTATCAGCGATAAAATTTTAGGGGTACACATGGTAGGAATAGATGCACCTGAAATTATACAGGGTATTGCAATTGCTGTAAAAATGGGCGCAAAAAAAAGAGATTTTGACTCAACTACCGGTATTCATCCATCTTCTGCAGAAGAGTTTGTAACTATGAAAAATAAGCGTTAGAAACTAGCGCAAATTATAAAGGCTTTTATTTTGCTAGATAAATACTACGCTATAAAAAAATTTACATATTTTATGAAACTAGAACAAAATTGATGTTAAATTTTACCACAACATTGAATCCTATTAGAGAGATTTAAAATAATGAATAAAAATTGGAAGCCTAGTAGTTGGAGGTCTAAGCCTATAACACAAGCTCCTAATTATCGTAAAAAGGATAAGCTGGAGGAAGTCGAGCAGGCTCTAAGGTCATTTCCCCCTCTAGTTTTTGCCGGTGAGGCTAGAAGGTTAAAGCAGGATTTGAGCAGGGTGGCTAACGGAGAGGCATTTTTACTACAAGGTGGTGATTGTGCAGAAAGTTTTAGAGAGTTTCATCCAAATAATATAAGGGATACATTTAAGGTGCTATTGCAAATGGCAGTTGTCCTGACGTTCGGTGCAGGTCGTCCGGTGGTGAAAGTAGGCCGTTTGGCAGGGCAATTTGCAAAGCCAAGGTCGTCAGAGACCGAGTCTATAGATGGTGAGGAATTGCCAAGCTATCGAGGTGATATAATTAACTCAATAGAATTTGATAAGGTAAAACGTGAACCTGATCCCGAAAGAATGGTTCGAGCCTACAATCAATCTGCGTCCACACTGAATTTGCTGAGAGCATTTGCTCAGGGAGGATTCGCGAATTTAAATCAGGTGCACGAATGGAATATGGGATTTGTCTCAGATGTGACATTAAATAAGAGGTATCAGGATTTAGCAGATAGATTAAATGAGACACTAGAATTTATGTCAGCTTGTGGAATAAATTCTGAGTCAACAAGAGAAATAGCTGAGACCGATTTTTATACTTCGCATGAGGCGTTGCTCTTGCCATATGAAGAAGCGATGACTCGGGTAGATTCTCTTTCAGGAGATTGGTATGATACATCTGCACACATGCTATGGGTTGGGGATCGAACGCGCCAATTAGAAAATGCTCACCTTGAATTTTTGAGTGGTGTTTCTAATCCTTTGGCCTCAAAAGTCGGGCCAACAACAGATAGTGATGAATTGCTTACCCTAATTGATAAGCTGAATCCAAATAATGAGCCTGGGCGACTTACACTTATTTCAAGAATGGGAGCAGGTGAGGTTACTAAATATCTCCCAGATTTAGTAGACAAAGTCAAAGAAGAGGGAAGGGTGGTAATTTGGTCTTGTGATCCTATGCATGGGAATACAATAAAAAGCAATAATGGATATAAAACTAGACCATTTGATAGTATTTTGAAGGAGGTTTCTGAGTTCTTTAAAGTTTTAAACGGGGCAGGCTGTTACCCGGGCGGAGTTCATTTTGAACTAACAGGCCAAGATGTGACCGAATGTGTGGGTGGGGCGCAAGCTATAACTGAAGCGGACCTATCAAGTCGTTATCATACTCACTGTGATCCGAGGCTAAATGCCCGGCAGGCCCTGGAGTTAGCATTTTTTATTGCCGACTCTTTGAAAGAAGAACGTAAAACTACCGAGCCAAAATCTCTTAAACCTTCTAGGGTAGTTAGCCTTTAAAGTAATATGGGTCGTTTATGATGAACCAGTCTAATCCCCAAGATTTACAGAGAGAATCTAAAGAGGAATCGGATATTGAGTTGTTTGGCATAGACGAAGTGCGTAGCTTGGTTCAAGGTTCTGACCATCTGGGAAATGAGCAAAAAGTTGTTACCCGTTTTCCACCTGAGCCTAACGGTTATTTGCATATTGGTCATGCTAAGTCTATCTGCCTAAATTTTGGCATAGCTAAGGCAAATAATGGTGAATGCCATTTGAGGCTTGATGATACAAATCCTGTAACTGAGGATATAAAATATATTTCTTCCATTGTTGAAGATCTAGCTTGGTTGGGTTTTGGTTCTGGTAAACCGAAACATTTTACATCAGATTATTTTGATCAATTGTATGAATGGGCAGAGTACTTAATAAAAAACGGCGATGCCTACGTTGATGACCTATCCCCGGATGAAATAAGAGAATATCGAGGAACATTAGAAACTGTGGGTAAAGAAAGCCCTTATAGAGAAAGGGGTGCCAATGAAAACCTTGAGTTATTCAGAAAAATGCGGGAAGGAGAATTTGAACAAGGCTCAAAGGTGTTGAGAGCAAAAATAGATATGGAGGCGGGAAACCTTAACTTGAGGGATCCTATCATTTATAGGATTATTAATGTAGATCATCCTAGAACAAAAAACAGTTGGCGGATATACCCGACTTATGATTTTGCACATGGACAATCTGATGCAATAGAGGGTATTACTCACTCTCTATGTACCCTCGAATTTGAAGATCATAGGCCACTCTATGATTGGTTATTAGATCACCTGCCAGTTTCTATTCGTCCGAAGCAAATAGAGTTTTCAAGACTAAATATGACGCACACGGTCTTATCAAAACGAAATCTAAAGTATTTAGTCGATGAAGGCCTAGTATCTGGTTGGGATGATCCAAGGATGCCAACGTTGTCTGGACTAAGACGTAGAGGTATTCCAGCTGACGCTATAAAAACATTTTGTGTAGGTCTGGGTGTTACGAAGGCTAATAGTACTGTTGAAATGGCGGCTTTCGACGCGTGCGTTAGAGAATATCTAAATGAAAATGCACAGAGAAGGATGGCAGTCATTGATCCATTAAAAATAATACTAGAAAACTTTGAAGAGGGAAGGATAGAGCAACTCGAGGTCGAAAATAGCCCTAAGAGTGAGAGTTTTGGAACAAGAAATTTAACTTTTTCAAGGGAAATATATATCGATAGAGAAGACTTTATGGAGGATCCCCCAAAAAAGTTTTTCCGACTATCACCTGGAAAGGAGGTTAGGCTGAGGTATGCATATTTAATTAGGTGTAAGGAAGTGGTTAAAGACACGGAAGGGAAAATTATTGAATTGAGGTGCACTTACGACCCTGAAACCAAGGGCGGGAGTGCACCTGATGGACGAAAAGTCAAAGGTATATTGCATTGGGTATCTTCCCATGATGCCATTAACGCCGAAATCAGATTTTACAGTAAATTATTTAATACTGAGCAACCTGGAAAATCTGCGGAATTGATTGACGATTTAAATAAAGAATCCATTCTTGTACACAAAAACTGTAAATTGGAACCATCTTTACTTAAATTTGGTTGCGAAGAGACCGTACAGTTTGAGCGATTGGGTTATTTTTGTAAAGATACAGACTCGTCACAAATCAACCCTGTTTTTAACCGGACCATAGAATTAAGAGATACTTGGTCAAAGTTAAATCCTAGTAATATTTCTTGATGACAAAGTTTATTGCCTAATTTCCAAATAATGACCTTAGGCCGGTCTCTGATGCTTGACAAATTCCCTTTTCAGTAATTAATCCAGTTATCAGTCGCCCAGGTGTTACATCAAAAGCATAATTAGCTGATTTACTAAAACTTGGGGTAATACGAAGTTGCATGCTATCGCCATTTTCCCCCAAACCAGATATTTTTTCTACTTCTGAGACATCTCTCTCCTCTATTGGAATTTCTGATATACCATCAGAAATACCCCAGTCGATAGTACTAGATGGTAGTCCTACATAAAATGGGACTTGATTATCTTTGGCAGCTAGTGCCTTTAGGTAAGTTCCGATTTTATTACATACGTCACCGGTGAAGGTGGTTCTATCAGTGCCCGTAATACACATATCAACAAGACCATGCTGCATGAGGTGTCCCCCTACATTATCAACAATTATTGTGTGATCTATTCCCTCTTTACCTAATTCCCAGGCTGTTAAGTAAGATCCCTGATTCCTAGGCCTTGTCTCATCTACCCAAACGTGAATTGGGATATTTTGTTCATGGGATTTATATATTGGAGCTAGAGCGGTACCCCAATCTACTGTTGCCAACCAACCAGCATTACAGTGTGTTAAAATATTTACTGGGCCATTTTGGTCCTTTTGTTCCCAAATGTCCTTGATTATTTGAGAGCCAAAATTACCAATTTTTGAACAACAATCTATATCCTCGTTACAAATCTGAAGCGCGTTATAGTAGGCAGCCTCTTCCCGGGCTTTTTCCGGTAATACTGCCAACTTTGCGACCATACGATCTACTGCCCACTTTAAATTTACGGCAGTGGGGCGGGCCGCGAGAAGAGAAATACTGCAAGTTTCTAAACTTTTGTTTGATGGGTCGGCACGCATTGCTAATGCCACTCCATATGCAGCAGTTGCTCCAATCAATGGTGCCCCACGAACCCACATGTCTTTGATCGCATTTACTGCATCTACAACTGTTTCCAGTGAGGTTATAACAAACTTGTGAGGAAGCTCTCTTTGGTCAATAATCTTAACACGCCAACCGTCCTCCGCTAACCAAATGGTTCGATATGGAACGCCATCAACTTTCATTAGTGTAGTCTACTCGTCAAGTAACACACGGCCAGCTACTGTTGATAATTTTTTTATCATTTTAGGGTCTCGTGCCTCTGGGGCTGTGATTAAGGCATTATCCAAAGCACTCTGACAACCCTGAGAGCAAGAGGACCCTATATTTTCAAATATACGAGGAATAACCTCTTTCACAAGATTACGGGCATTCTGAGCATTATCTGACAAGACCTTTATTATTGTATCTACTGATACATGGTCGTGACCAGGGTGCCAACAGTCATAATCTGTAACCATACCAACGGTTGCGTAACATATTTCTGCCTCTCTAGCTAGCTTAGCTTCTGGCATGTTGGTCATACCAATAATATCGCAATCCCAGTTTCTATATAAGTTGGACTCAGCTAGTGTTGAAAACTGTGGGCCCTCCATAGCCAAATAGGTACCTCCCCGAACTTTTTTAATCAAAAGCTTTTTACACCCTTCTTCAAGTATATCTCCAAGATCTGAACAGACTGGTTGTCCAAAACCAACATGAGCTACCAGACCAGTGCCAAAAAACGATTTTTGTCTGGCAAAAGTTCGATCAATAAATTGATCAACGATTACAAAGGTGCCGGGGGATAGATTGTCTTTAAAGGAACCGCAAGCTGACAAAGAAATTATCTTACACACCCCGGATTTTTTGAGTACATCTATATTAGCTCGATAATTAATCTCACTTGGCGGTATTTTATGCCCTCGGCCATGCCGAGGAAGGAATACTACTAATTGATTATTAAGTTCACCAAATAAAAGTTCATCGGAGGGCTGCCCAAATGGGCTACTAATTTTTTTCCAATATGTATTGGAAAGCCCGTCGATATCATAAATACCACTTCCTCCAATAACCCCAATAATGTTATCTGTGGTATTCAAAATAATTATTCCGATGTAATACTAACTTTCTTAATTATAACTGGTGTCGTTGGCACATCGCTATATGGACCTATCGATCCTGTGTTTACTCTAGATATTCGGCCAACAACATTCATACCATCAATTACTCTTCCAAAGGCAGTATAACCCCAACCTTGTGGACTCTTATTAGTGTGATCTAAAAATTTGTTATAGACAACATTGATAAAAAATTGGGACGTTGCCGAGTGAGGATCGGAGGTTCGAGCCATGGAAATTGTCCCTCGTTTGTTAGCTAGAGCAATATCCGCTTCATTTAAAATGGGCTCAAAGGTCTCTCTTTCTTTCATATCTGTGTCAAAGCCGCCGCCTTGGATCATAAATTTATTAATGACCCTATGAAAAATAGTTCCGTCATAGAGACCTTCCCTAGCATATTTTAAAAAATTTTTAACAGTTTCCGGAGCTTTTTTTGGCTCCAATTGTACGGAAAAACCACCCATTGTAGTTTCAAAGGCAACTATTGGCTTGGTTTGAGACATTGTTTCGCTAGCCCACATTATATAAATGAAAAAAGGAACAAATTTGAATAACAAAAGAAATCGTTTCAAATAGTTTTCTGTGTATGGCATTAAATTCATATTCAGTAGAATAACAACCTAGTTTCTATCACACTAACTTTCGATTAGAAAAAGTTTTGTCAAAATATTACCTTTAAGGTGCTTAATGAATATCAGCCCAAATTTTTCGTTTGAGAGCAAATAACAAAGCGGTCAGAACAATAAGAAAAATCATGACCTTAATACCTAGCCTTTTACGTTCCTCCATTTCTGGTTCAGCTGCCCATGCTAAAAAAGTCGAAACGTCTAAAGCCATCTGTTTTACAGTTGCTTTTGTACCATCGGCAAATTCGACAGCATCTTCAGCTAGTGGAGAAGGCATAGCGATCTGATTACCAGAATAATAAGTATTATAATACATTCCGTCGCCAAGATTAAAGCCAGCTGGTGCATCTACGTATCCAGTAAGTACTGCAGCAATATAATCTACACCAGTAGAGTGAGCTTTTGTGGTTAGTGATAAATCGGGTGGTAGTGCTCCATTATTAGCTACCCTTGCTGCATTTTCATTTGGATATGGTTTCTTTAATTTGTCAAAGGGCTTGCCAGGTCGAACTAAAACTTCTCCGCCCTCGTCATGAGTTTCTCCCTCATCATTGGGCCCAGCTGGGACTTCGTCTTCCGAAGCTATAACCTTGACCTGTGAGGCAGAAAACCCAATATCCACTAGATTGCGATAATAAATTTGGTTCAGGGAATGGCAACCAGCACAAACTTCTTTATATACTTGCCAACCTCTTTTAAGTTGTTTTCTATCAAAGCTCCCGAAAGGTCCTTTAAATGACCACGAGAGTTTTGGAGGAGGTGTAGCACCACCAGCCGCTAAAGACTGGTTTATAGGCGAAACCAGCAATATAAAAAGAAATGCTGTTACAAAGACGCTGATTAAAGTCTTCATTCTGCAGCCTCCCCTACCTTTTCATCATTACCAAGCACTGCTTCACTAATGCTAGCTGGCAGTTCTTTGGTTTTTTCAATGAGCGGGACAAAGGGTATCAGAATTAAAAGGTGAAAAAAGTACCAGAAAGTCGCGATACGACCAATAAGTAGCATTGTCCCCTCTGCGGGTTGTGCTCCAACATAACCTAAGAGAAGGCAATCTGCGAAAAATATCCAATATAATTGTTTATAAATCGGGCGAAATCTAGCACTACGGACTTTAGAACGATCTAGCCATGGCAACAGACAAAGCAGCAATATGGATGCAAACATAGCTATGACGCCAGAGGTTTTGGCATCAATAATTACTGGCAGAAGACCCCAAGCATCAACAAAGTTGTCCGGTACTGCCCTTAAAATGGCATAATAAGGCAAGAAATACCATTCTGGAACGATCGCTGGTGGGGTAACTAATGGATTAGCGCGGAGATAATTTTCTGGCTCACCAAAAAGATTGGGAGCAAAAAATACTACGCCCATGAAAAATATCATGAATACACCAAGACCAAAAAGGTCCTTTATCGTGTAGTATGGGTGAAAGGGAATCTCATCTTTATCACCTTTAGCTTCTATCCCTAACGGGTTATTTGACTTATGGGTGTGAAGCGCCCAGAGATGAAGAAAAACAAGCCCAAAAATTACAAAAGGTAACAAATAATGAAGAGAAAAAAACCGATTGAGTGTAGGATTGTCTACTGAAAAGCCTCCCCAGAGCCAAGTAACAATATCTGGCCCGACAAAAGGTATAACAGAAAACAAGTTAGTAATCACAGTAGCACCCCAAAAACTCATTTGTCCCCAAGGCAGGACATACCCAACGAATGCAGTTGCCATCATAGTTAATAAAATTAAGACACCTATTATCCATAGTATTTCTCTTGGCGCTTTGTAAGAGCCGTAATATAAGCCTCTAAAAATATGAATGTATACAAGTAGAAAAAACATTGAGGCTCCATTCATGTGAATATAACGAATTAGCCAGCCATAATTCACGTCGCGCATTATTCTCTCTACGCTATCAAATGCTAGGTCCACATGAGCGGTATAATTAAAAGATAAGAAGACCCCTGTTGCTATCATAATCACGAGTACTATTCCCAGCAGGGAACCATAGTTCCACCAATAGCTTAGGTTTCGGGGCGTGGGGTAGTCAATAAGACTGTGTTGGGCAAAAGAAAATATGGGTAATCTATGGTCAACCCATTTAACTATCGGGTTTTTCCAGTTTGGCCCTGAACTATTATGGGTTGACGACATTAACTAGGCCTCCAATTTTGTCACCAAGGTTTTTATAAGATATCATCAAATAACTGAATTTATTTAATGCGGACATTGAGTTCGTTTCCTATCCAATCAATTTTGATTCCTATCCAATCAATATAGTATTATCGGATAAGAATTTGTAGGGTGGTATAGGAAAATTTTTGGGTGCTGGACCCTTTCTAATTCGCCCGGAAGTATCATAATGGGATCCATGGCAAGGACAAAACCAACCATTATATTCTCCTCTTGTTTGTCCTGACTTATTACCCATCGGAATGCAGCCAAGATGGGTGCAGATGCCGACCATAACTAGCCATTGAGACTTTCCTTTTTTAGCTCTTTGATCATCTGTTTCTGGATCTTTCAAATCAGAGAGCTTTACTGTCTGTGCTTCATTTATTTCCCTATTTGTCCTTCTTCTGATGAAAATAGGTTTTCCTCTCCACATAGCGGTAATTGATTGCCCTTCTTCTATACCTGACAGATCAATTTCCGTGGATGCAAGGGCTAAAACGTCTTTTGACGGGTTCATCAAGTCTATAAATGGCAAGGCAGCAAGGCCCG
>Ga0111541_10000496_pt1 | contig 12835 bp, 12 predicted proteins | sample Knorr_S7_td_DCM__FD_83039 | JGI IMG/M metagenome (GOLD analysis project Ga0111541, IMG submission 83039) | Marine microbial communities from Southern Atlantic Ocean transect - Knorr_S7_td_DCM_ad_131m_LV_B (version 2) (version 2) | ecosystem: Environmental > Aquatic > Marine > Oceanic | place...
AAAAATAATATATCAGTAGATGTAAAAACTGGACTATCAGAAGAAGAAATAATTAAAATCATTTCTAATTATGATGGAATGGTGGTTAGATCAGCAACAAAAGTTACAAAAAATATATTAGCGGCTGCAAAAAATTTAAAAGTAATTGGCAGGGCCGGTGCTGGAGTTGACAATATTGATGTGTCTACGGCAAAAGAAAAAAATATGATAGTTATGAATACTCCTGGGGGAAATGCAAATGCTACAGCAGAACATGCTTTTGCATTAATAATGTCAGTCTTAAGAAAAATTCCATTCGCTAATGAAACAACACATAAAGGTCAATGGGAAAAGAAAAATATCAAAGGAGCTGAATTATCAAAAAAAACATTAGGTATAGTTGGTTTTGGGAATGTAGGTGTAAGATTAAGTAATCTGGTTAAGGGTTTTGATATGAAAATTTTAGTTAATTCTAAATCATTAGAAACTAGAAAGAATGAATATCCACACGTAGAAAATGCAAGTTTTGATGATTTGGTTACTAAATGTGATATTTTAAGTTTTCATTGTAAAGCAGCTGCTGATGGAAAACCAATGCTTACCAAAGAACACATGAAAAAAATGAAACCTACTTCTTACATTATAAATGCAGCAAGAGGAAATATTGTTGATGAAAATGATTTAAACGATGCATTAAATGAAGGACTTATAGCTGGAGCGGCTGTTGATGTTTTTTCAAAAGAACCTGCAAAAGAAAGTATTTTATTTAATAATTCAAAAGTTGTATTGACTCCACACATAGCCGCATCTACAACTGAAGCTTCTATAGTAGTTGCTGAAATGGTAGCTAATCAAATTTCTAATTTTTTATTAAAAGGTGAAAAAAAGAATACTGTTTAAAATATAGAATCTATATTTTTTTAATTAATTATTTATTAAAAAGTTTTTTTAAACCTTCGGAAGATGCTGTACAAATACCTTTTTCGGTAATTAATCCTGTCACAAATTTTGCTGGCGTTACGTCAAAAGCTAAATTCATGGCTTTGCTTTTGTTGGGATATATTAATATTTTTTTAATATTTCCCTCATCATCTTTGCCCTCTATGTGTGATAACTCTTCAGCATTTCTTTCTTCAATTGGAATATCTTTATAATCTTTAATATTCCAATCTATTGTTGAACTTGGCAAAGCCACATAAAAAGGAACATTGTTATCATGAGCTGCTAAAGCTTTTAAGTAAGTACCAATTTTGTTACAAACATCTCCTGTTGATAAAGTTCTATCTGTTCCAACAATACACATATCAACTTCACCTCTTTGCATTAATATTCCACCGGTATTATCAGTAATAATTGTATTAGGAATTTCTTCCTCATTTAATTCATAAGAAGTTAAATTAGCTCCTTGATTTCTTGGTCTTGTCTCGTCTACCCAAACATGGACTGGAATTCCTTTTTTATGCGCATGATAAATTGGAGAAGTTGCTGTCCCCCAATTAATTGTCGCAAGCCAGCCTGCATTACAATGAGTTAATATATTTACTGTATTTTTCTTTTTATTATAAATTTCTTCAATAATTTTAAGTCCATTAGTTCCAATATTTTCACAAAACTTAACATCTTCATTACATATTGCTTTGGCTTCATTAAGTGCAACATTAAAAAGATCATCACTATTTATCATTGATAACTTATTATTCATTCTATGAACTGCCCATTGTAGGTTTATTGCTGTAGGCCTAGACTGAATTAATTCTTCTGAACTTTTTTTTATAAATTCAATATTATTGTTTTCTAAAACTGCCAAAACCATTCCAAAAGCTGCTGTTCCTCCTATTAGCGGAGCTCCTCTCACTTCCATAGTTTTAATTGCATTAATTGCATCTTTTACTGTTTTAAGATCTTTTATTATAAATTTATGAGGAAGTTTTGTTTGATCAATAATTTTAACAACTTTATTTTCTTCATCAAACCATATTGTGCGGTATTCTTTGCCTTCAATTTTCATTTAATTCTTTTTAAACTTTCTTCAGGCCAAGTTTTTTCTCTATCATACATATTTTCGTAGCAAATTGTTTTGTCGATAATTTCTATCCAAGGATCTTTATCTTTTGTGAAAATGTGAGCCTGAGGATTTATTGGATTATCTAAAGTCTTAGTTCTAACTGCTACTCTTCCTTTAGAAATATTATATTTACAAAAAACATATATGCCACAAATTATGCAAAAATATGCATTCACACCCTTCCCGCTTCCAGTTGGTAATTCAATAGATGCAACATCACCTGCAATTTTAAATTCTTTTTCTAAAACCATTGAGTGAATAACAAAAGATGATCCTGTTGATTTTTTACAATCTTTACAGTGACACGCTTGAGTAAATAATGGTTTATTTTCAATTATATATTTTACATTTCCACATCCACAGCTTCCTTTAAGTTGTTTTTTTTTGGTCATTTATTTAAAACTCTACCAGCGACAGTTTTTAATTTATCTTTTGTTTTTTGAGTTCTTTTTTCTTCTGCTGTAATTATTGCCACATCTAAACAATTGTTCGTTGGATCATTTGGATCGATGTGTTTTTCAAAATTATCAATTAGATTTTTAATCATATTTTTTGCTTTTGCGGCATTATCTAAAAGAACTTTTATAACTTGCTGAACATCAACATTTTCATGATCAGGATGCCAACAATCGTAATCGGTAACCATTGAAACTGAAGCATATCTAATTTCAGCTTCTCTTGCTAATTTTGCTTCGGGCATATTAGTCATACCTATTACATCAGCTTTCCAAGATCTGTATAAATTTGATTCTGCTAAAGTTGAAAATTGAGGACCTTCCATTACAACATAAGTTCCTCCTCTTTGGTATGAAATATTTTCTTTCTTAATAGACTCTTCGCATGCATTCATTAAACCTTTTGAGGTAGGATGTGCCATTGATACATGTGCTACTATATCTTCATCAAAAAAAGTTTTTTTTCTTGCAAAAGTTCTATCTATAAATTGATCCACAATTACAAATTTTCCAGGCTGTAATTCATTTTTTAAAGATCCAACTGCTGATACAGAAACAATATCTGTGACTCCAAGCTGTTTTAAAGCATCAATATTTGCTCTGAAATTTATATTAGATGGAGATACAAAATGACCTCTACCATGTCTTGGCAGGAAGTATACATCCTTGTTATTATATCTAGTTTTTAATATATGGTCAGATATTTTTCCCCAAGGAGTATTTAATTCTAGTAATTCTCTATCTTTAAATTCTTCAACATCATATAACCCGCTTCCACCTATAATTGCTAATTTATTATTTGCCATAATCAAAAAATAATTTATTTATTATAATAATTCAAAAGAATTATGGATTTAAAAGAGCATATAAGATCGATACAAGATTATCCTAAAAAAGGAGTACTTTTTAGAGATATTACAACTCTAATCAAAAATGAAAAAGCTTTTTCTGAATGTATTGATCAAATAGTTGAGAGATCTAAAAAATTTCAATTTAATAAATTAGCTGCTATAGAATCAAGAGGATTTGTATTTGCCTCTGCTGTTTCATATTTGCTAAAAAAACCATTCATACTTTTAAGAAAAAAAAATAAATTGCCTGCCGAGACACACTCTATTGATTTTGAGCTAGAGTATGGAACTGATACTATGGAAGTTCACAAAGATGCAATAAATAAAGACGATTCTGTTCTATTGATAGATGATTTAATAGCTACAGGTGGTACAGCTGAAGCTGCTGCAAAATTAATTGAAATTTCAAAAGGTAATGTGGCTGGATATATTTTTGTGATAAATCTTTTTGATTTAGGGGGTTGTGATAATCTTTTGAAAAACGGATATAAAGTTGAAAATCTAATCAATTTTCCAGGTAAATAAATACTAATTAATTTTTTAATATTTTCCAATTTTATTAGATCCGCTATAAAATATATTTGACAATTCATCATTTGCCTTTTTTCTTAATTTTCTACCTTGGTACCCCATCAATTCAGAAGCTCTTTCAACATGTTCATGGAATTTAAAAGTATCTACTCCTCTTGCTTGTTGAACATATATTTTACCTAAAACTTGATCTACGTTAGTCCCTATATAACTTTGAATGGCAAAACCGATTCTTCTATCATTACTTTTATTAGGTCCTGAACCATGAATGATTTTAGGGTGATGTAATGATAATTGTCCAGCTTTTAAAATAACAGGAGTAGTTTTGTTAATAGGAATATTTTCGATAGTTTGACCTCTAGTTAGTAAATTATGATCATCAAATTTTTGATTATGAAATTTTAAATCTTCTTTATGAGAACCCTTCAACATTCGCATGCAACCATTTTCTTCATTTGCATCAGTTACAGCTAACCAACCTGTAACCCAATTATATGGTTTTAAACCAATATATTTTGCATCTTGATGAAAACTAACAAAACCTTTTTGATCCGGATTTTTTATAAACAGTGTAGTTCCACAAACAAGTATATCTTTTCCAATAATACCTTCTACAGCATCTAGTATTTTTGGGTTATGAGGAATTTTATCAAATACTGGGGAAATGAGATGAATATAATTTCTTCCTAAACCCTCAAGTTCATTTGGCCAATCTTTTTCTATACGCTCTATTTCTTCTCTAATTTTTCCTGTCTCATCTGTAGATAAAACATCTATAGGAGAAATGAAACCATCATTGTTATATTGATTAATTTGTTCTAAGGATAAATTTGTCATTAATTATATTTGATATTATTATTTTCAAAATAAAAAAATTTCAATTTCCTATCTTTTTATTAATTTCTGCTTCACAATATTTTTTTGCATCCTCAGCTGATATTTCAGAAGATTTATTTTTTTGAGCAATCATGCATGCTTGAATGGATTTATTTTTACTATGATCGCTATAATTTACCCTTGTAAAATATAATGCAATTATTGCGATAATAATAAAAATAATAATTTTAAAATTTTTTTTCATTTAAATTTCTGATCTAGCTTTAATTCTTTCGTAAGCTAGTCTAGTGTAAATTCCAATATTTAAAAAGGGCTGAGGTGGTAACCATGAGGGTTTTTTTATATTTTCTATAATTGGTATTTCACTAGAATGCTGATTAGATGCCATAAGAGCAATTTGCTCTCCGAAAAAAGTTCCTACTCCAATTCCAGATCCGTTATAACAACCTGCAACATATATATTATTATCAATTTTTTCAAAAATTTGTGAGCTATTAGAGCTTCTACAAACAATTCCTGACCAGCTGTTTTCGATTAAATTATCAGGTAAATTGGGGAATCTTTTTTTAATTCCAAGATTATGAATTTTTATTCTACTATTTAAATCATTTGAATTCATTAAATTTGGGTTTCTAACTTCCGCTGTGTTTCTTATTAGTATTCTTTTGTCTTTTGTAAATCTAATTGTTGCTCCCATTGGTCTTATAGGCAAAACACCCCACTCTGAAGGTGAACCGATTGAATTAAATTCATTTTCTTTCAATGGTCTTGTCATGCTTGCTGTTAACGTAATAGGAAAGTTATAATTTTTTTTAATATTTAATGATCTTAAAAAACCATTATTACAAAAAATTATTTTTTCTGTAACAATTTTATATTTTGAGAAATTACATTCTACTTTGTTATTAAGTAATTTCCATTTTAAGAGTTGTGTATTTTCGTATAGTTCAACATTTTTTGGTAAAGTATCAATCATAGATCTTACTAGTTTGGCTGGATTTAAAAGTATTCCACCCTTTGTATAAATTCCAATATTATAAAAAGATGTTCCTAACCTTTTTTTTAAATCTTCTTTGTGTAAAATTTCATTTTCAAATTTCAAATTTGTTAATAAATTGTTAAATAATTTAACTTTATTTAGGTCTTCTAGTTTTGAGGAAGCAAAATATTTCCCACATGCATTCCAATCACAATCTACTTGATATTCTTTAATATATTTTTTTACTGCATTTATACCTAAATTATAAATTTGAACCTTTGATTTATAATTATGAATATCTTTATTTGAAGTAAAGCCATCGTTTAAAGTTGTATCAACAAGATAACCAGAGTTTCTGCTACTTCCTCCTTCTCCTGCCATTTGAGCATCAACAATTATTATTTTTTTTTTATTATCTATTTCAGACAACTTTCTTGCAGCAGAGAGTCCTGTATATCCCGCCCCTACAATCAAATAGTCTGAAGATAAATTTTGATTTAATGATTTAAAATTTATTCTTTTTGGAAGCTGATTTAACCATCCACAACCATTGTCATTTACTAATTTCAAATTAAATACTTTAAGCTTTTGGTTTATATTATTATTTGATAAAATGTAAAAGATAGTGTTGATTAGTCAACAAATTAAAAATTATAAATTTATTCAAAAAAAATGAAATTTAATATAAGTAAATAAGATGATTTCAGTATTAATACCTTGTTATAATGAAAAAAATACAATTTCAGAAATTGTAGATAGAATTTTAAAAGTTAAGGAAATTGATATTGAAATAATTATTATAGATGACAATTCTAAAGATGGTACTAAAGATATTATAGAGAATAATTTAGCATCAAAAGTTTCAAAAGTAATTTATAATCAAGTTAATGAAGGAAAAGGTTATTGCATTAAAAAAGGAATAAAAGAAGCAACGGGTGACATAATCTTAATACAAGATGCAGATTTAGAGTATGATCCAAAGGAATATAAAAAATTAATAAAACCAATATTAGATGGTCATGCTGATGTTGTTTATGGATCAAGATTTATCGGAGGCGATGAAAGAAGAATATTATTTTTTTGGCATACTATTGCTAATAAATTATTAACTTTGTTATCAAATATGTTTACAAACTTAAATCTTACAGACATGGAAACTTGTTATAAAGTTTTCAAAAAAGACATAATTAAGAACATTGATTTGAAAGAAAAAAGATTTGGTTTCGACCCAGAAATAACAGCAAAAATGGCAAAAATGAAGCCAAAAATTTTTGAAGTTGGAATAAGTTATTTTGGAAGAACTTACGATCAAGGAAAAAAAATAAAACTTAAGGATGCATTTATAGTACTTAAATCTATAATAAAATATAATTTATTCTGATTTTTTTTTTAAAATTTCAATACCCAAGAATTTATATCTTTCAATGTTTTCATAATTATTCTTTATTTTGATTTCATTGAAATATGGAAATCTTTTAAATTTATAAAAATCATCTCTTTCAAACTCAGAGTTAATTCTATTTATATTTTTTATATTTAAAAAAAATAAACATAAAAAAAATATTATAAAGAAACGATTTTTTTCAAAAGATATATTTTTTTTAAATATATTTATTAATGTTAAATAAATAAAAATTAATATCGAAGCAAAACCAAATCTAAACTGAGGAGCTGTTAACAACCAAAAAAATATACTTACTCCAGACAAAAATATATATATTAAATTAGTATTTAAAATTTTTGTTTTTCCACGATCTTTTTTCTTAAAAAAAATATAGGTTAACAAATATGCAAAAATTACCAGAAGGATAAACTCAAAAATTTTATAAAAAAAATGAACCTCAATCCAATATTTAAGCCAATTAAAGTTGCTGGTAAATTTTTTTTCATCTCCAATAATTTCGTAGTTAGTATGATCTTGATGATTAAAACCTTTTGCCCAAAGTGTCACAACTTTTCTATAATTTTTAATTCTTTCTTTTTCGCTCCAAAAAATTTTATCTTTTTCAAAGCAAGTTTGATTAATTGGATAAAATAAACAACCAGTTCTTAATATACTTGCGGTAAAAAAAATAGAGAGCAACAAAGAAAAGAAAATGACTCTTTTATTTAAAAATTGGTCAACAAAAAAATTTTTTTTAAAAAAAATTAATAAAAAAATTGGTGAAAATAAAATTGTTACCGGTTTTATTAAAAAACTAAACAAGAATATTAATATTGATTTAAAAATTTCAGTATCTTTATCTTTATAAAAATAAATTTTATGAAAAACTATTAAAAGTAAAAATTGAGAAGTATAATCATATCCAAATTCACTTAATCTACTAAATTTTGTTAATAAAACTATAATACAAAATATTGAATAAAAAATCTCTTTTGAATTGGTTTTGTTGAATACAATATATAGAAAATAACCAATTGTTGTAACATATAGATAAAAAATTGGAAAATGTACCAACTTATATTCTAAAAATGGAAATACATATAAAATTTGAACATATCCAATTAGTGATGAATGAAAAAATCTATGACTAAGTTCATTTACTCCTATTCTCAATTTATTTTCATAAAGTTCATTTATAGAAAAAAAATGATAACTATTAAAATCTTCGTGTGTTTTGCTAATTATTAATACAGATAATAATGAAAAGAGTAATAACAATATTTGACTTGTTTTTATATTTTTTATGAAATTATTGGTAAAAATATATAAACAGAAACCAATTGTGAAAAAAAAAATATTAAAATATGTATTTACACCAAAAATATTTTGAATAATAAAACTTATTATTAAAGCAAATATAGTTCCATAAATTTGATATTCGAAATAGTTATTTGCAATTAATATATTGTTAAATTTTTTAGATAAGTACTTACCGTATCCAGAAATTGAAAAAAATAATAATATGTATGTTAAAATAAATACTGAAATATCTATTATTAATAAATTCAAAACTTTATTGCAATTTTTGTGGTTTCATATCTTTCTTATCAATTCCAGCAACTTGAACTGGCTTTTTCATTGCATCTCTTCTAAATGGTTCACCTAATTCTTGGTTTAAAATTACCTCAATAAATGTAGTAATTCCTTTTTTTTGATCTTCGCAAGATTGTATTATTGCATTTGTTGTTTCTTCCATTGTTTTAACAGAAACACCTTTTAAGCCGCAAGCATTTGCAATTTTTGAATAACTTAACTCTGGGTCTAGTTCAGTTCCAACGAAATTATCCTCAAACCATAATATAGAATTTCTCTTCTCAGCACCCCACTGATAGTTTCTAAAAATTACCATTGTTATTGCTGGCCATTCATCTCTTGCACATGAGCTCATTTCATTCATGCTAATTCCAAAAGCTCCGTCTCCTGCAAAACCGATAACAGGCGTATCTGGACATCCAATTTTCGCACCAAGTATTGATGGAAAACCGTAACCGCAAGGACCAAATAAACCTGGAGCTAAATATTTTCTTCCTTTTTCAAATGTTGGGTAAGCATTTCCAATTGCACAATTATTTCCAATATCACTAGAAATAATAACATCATCAGGCATACCAGCTTGAATAGCTCTCCACGCTTGCCTCGGTGACATTCTATCTTTATCTCTTTCTCTAGCTTCTTTATTCCATACTGTACCAGGATCATCATCTTCATGATCTAAACTAGTTAAAGTTTGTAACCAAGATGATTTTTTTTGGTGAATAAGATTTTTTCTTTCTTGTCTTCCATTATCTCCTGCTGAAGAAGAAAGTTTTTCGAATATCTGTTGTGCTACCATTTTTGCATCTCCACAAATTCCAACAGTAACTTTTTTAGTTAATCCTATTCTATCAGGATTGATATCAACTTGAATAATTGTTGCATTTTTTGGCCAATAATCAATTCCATAACCTGGAAGTGTTGAAAAAGGATTAAGTCTTGTTCCCAAAGCTAATACTACATCTGCTTTAGCAATTAATTCCATTGCAGCTTTTGATCCATTATATCCCAAAGGTCCAACGGCTAAAGGATGACTTCCCGGAAAGCTATCGTTATGCTGATATCCATTGCAAACTGGAGAGTCTAATTTTTCTGCAATTTTAATACAATCTTCTATTGCATTACCAATTACAACGCCTGCACCTGATAATATAACAGGAAATTTTGCATCGGATAATATTTTTGCTGCATTATCAATCGCTTCTTTTCCTCCACCCTGCCTTTCAAATCTTACTATTGGCGGTAATTCTATATCTACAATTTGAGTCCAATAATCTCTTGGAACATTTATTTGTGCTGGCGCTGACCCTCTAAAAGCTTTTTCAATAACTCTATTTAATACTTCAGCCATTCTTGATGGGTCTCTCACTTCTTCTTGATAGCAAACCATATCTTTAAATAAATTCATTTGCTCTACTTCTTGAAATCCTCCTTGACCCATAGTTTTATTTGCGGCTTGTGGTGTAACTAAAAGTAATGGAGTATGATTCCAATAAGCTGTTTTAATTGGAGTTACTAACCCTGTTATTCCTGGACCATTCTGTGCTATAACCATAGACATTTTTCCAGTTGCTCTAGTATATCCATCAGCTATTAGTCCACCATTAGTTTCATGAGCAACATCCCAAAAAGTAATTCCAGCTTTAGGAAATAAATCTGAAATTGGCATAAACGCTGAACCAATTATTCCAAAGGCATTTTCAATACCATGCATTTGAAGTACTTTTACAAATGCTTCTTCTGTTGTCATTTTAGTCATATAAAAACCTAATAAATTCTATTTTTTAATTGTCAAAGAAAACAATTCATATATAAATTGCTCGAAATATCAAACAAAGAAATCGTCACAATGGCAAAAACAGATATAATAATTCATGATGAAAAAGATAACGTAGGAGTAGTTGTTATTGATAAAATCGAACCAAATCAAGATTGTAATTGTTGGATTATGGAAAATGATGGTTCAACTGAAATTAAATCAATAAATGAAATATCCTTAGGTCATAAAATTGCAATGATTGATTTTAAAATTGGAGATACAATTATTAAATATGGTCATGATATTGGTAAGGTTGTAAAAGAAATTAAAAAAGGTGAACATGTTCATGTTCACAATGTAAAGACTAAGAAGTGGTAATTTTATGGAAATTCCAAAAAGTTTTTTAGGTTATAAAAGAGAGAATGGAAGAGTAGGAACTAGAAATCATGTTGTAATTCTTCCAGTAGACGATATTTCTAACGCTTGTGCTGAAGCAGTTGCAAACAATATAAAAGGAACATTTGCTATACCACACGCTTATGGAAGATTGCAGTTTGGTGCTGATTTAGAATTATTTTTTGACACAATGATAGGAACAGGTAAAAATCCAAATGTAGCTGCTTGCGTAGTTATAGGTATTGAACCTAAATGGACTAAAAAAATTGTTGATGCAATTGCCACTACTGGTAAACCAGTTGAAGGATTTAGTATAGAAGGATCGGGTGATATTGAAACTATAATGAAAGCTTCTAGAAAAGCTCAAGATTTTTCTCAATGGGCATCTGAAAAACAAAGGCAAGAATGTCCTTTAAGTGATTTATGGATATCAGTAAAATGTGGAGAATCTGATACGACTTCAGGTATGGCCGCTAATCCAGCTGTTGGAAATCTGATGGATAAATTAGAGCCAATGGGAGTCTATCTTTGTTTTGGAGAAACTTCAGAACTTACTGGAGCAGAAAAAGTATGTTCTACTAGAGGTGCTACACCTGAGGCATCAAAGAAATTTATAAAGACTTGGAGTGATTATAATGATTTTATTCTTAAAGAAGCTACTAATGACCTGTCTGAAAGCCAACCTACAGCAGGAAATATTGCAGGTGGCCTTACTACAATTGAAGAAAAAGCTTTTGGAAATTTTCAGAAAATTGGATCAAGAAAATTTATCGATGTATTAACACCTGCTGAAGAGCCAAAAAATGGACCTGGTCTATATTTTATGGATACATCTTCTGCGGCAGGAGAATGTTTAACTTTACAGGCCGCCGCAGGTTTTAACATACATTTATTTCCAACTGGACAAGGTAATATTATTGGCAATGCTATCGAGCCTGTTGTTAAACTAACAGGTAACCCAAGTACTGCTGTTAATATGAAAGAACATATTGATTTAGATGTTTCAAAAATATTGAAAAGAGAAATGAATATGGATGAAGCGGGTGATGAATTAATTAAAACAACTGTTCGTGCTGCGAGTGGAAGATTAACATGTGCTGAAGTGCTTGGTCATAAAGAGTTTATAATGACAAAACTCTTCAGAAGTGCTTAAGATTTAATAGCTTGATTATACTTTTTTCTTGCGTCTGAAATAAATTTTCTAATAATTGCAGCTCCAACTCCAAGCACAAGTGCTAAGCCAATAGAAAATATACCGTAGAGTATGGGAACATTTACTGAAATATCTTTAATAAATTTTGCAAATACACTTAGCGTCTGTGTTCCATTCGTTTCTGAAACTATTCTAGTTACTTTTTCAGTAAAAAATGCATCATAAGCAATTGCTATACCGACTAACAATAACAGAATTGCTAAAATAGTTTTGAATTGCGAACTATCAAATTTTTCTCCAACTTTTTGCCCTACTTGAACCCCTAATATAGAACCAAGTATTAAGACCATTACCAGCATAAGGTCTATTGATCCGTAATAAAAAGCATGGAGAACCGTTACAATTGCGCTAACAAAAATTGTAACAAACAATGAAGTTCCTGGAACTAATCTTGTAGGCATGCCAATTATATAAATCATGGCTGGAACTAAAATAAAAGCTCCTCCAATTCCCATAATTGCAGCAAGATAACCAACTAGAAGACCAATAATGATTGGTGTAAATATACTTTCGTATAATTTAGATTTTTTGAATCTCATTCTAAATGGAAGTCCATGTATCCAATAATGAGAATGAAGCTTTTTCTTTATTATTACTTTTCTTCTAGCTCTATCTATTTCACTAACTCCTTGAACTAGCATTATGGTTCCGATAATTGCTAAAATATACATATACGCCAATGAAATAACGATATTAATTTTGCCAATATCTTTAAAATAAGAAAAAGTTATAATTCCTAATATTGTTCCAATTGCACCCCCTATTACAATCATAAAACCCATTTTGTAATCTA
>Ga0111541_10000497_pt1 | contig 12804 bp, 12 predicted proteins | sample Knorr_S7_td_DCM__FD_83039 | JGI IMG/M metagenome (GOLD analysis project Ga0111541, IMG submission 83039) | Marine microbial communities from Southern Atlantic Ocean transect - Knorr_S7_td_DCM_ad_131m_LV_B (version 2) (version 2) | ecosystem: Environmental > Aquatic > Marine > Oceanic | place...
AAAGTATAAATAAATTTCATTATGGAAAAGATAGTTTTAGTAAATTCAAAAAAGAGATAGAACAAATAAGTAATGAGTTACATATTATGTTCTCTAGAGAATTGAGCTTTGAAATAGATACTGAAGAAAACTATAAAGAATTCACACGCAAACTACCAAATTGGTATAAGGAGATGGATACATAGCAGCCCCGACCGGATTCGAACCGGCGTTTCTGCCTTGAGAGGGCAGCGTCCTAGGCCTCTGGACGACGGGGCCAAATTAAGTTTGCTGCTCGGGGAGAAGGACTCGAACCCTCAACAATGGGACCAGAACCCATCGTGTTACCAATTACACCATCCCCGATCATTAAAATAAATAACTAGCAGCCCCGACCGGATTCGAACCGGCGTTTCTGGGTTGAAAACCCAGCGTCCTAGGCCTCTGGACGACGGGGCCATCTTCAAATAATAAGATTAAAGTATTTCGAGAATTATTTATGACAATTTATATTCTTTCTTCAATCCTTGCCAAACATCCAGCTTTTCCAAGGGCAACCATAGACTCAAACAATGGTGGGCTAATTTTTGAACCTGTTATAGCAACTCTTACTGTTTGGAAACCATCTTTCGGCTTTAGATTATGTTCTTCTAACAACTCTCGCATTACTGTTTCTAACTTTCCTATATCAAGTACATCATCAAATTCTTTAATTGATTCCTTAACTGCTGCTAAATATTTTTTTGTAGCTTCTGTACTAACATTTTCCCAATCAGCAGTGTTTATATCAAATGGCTCATCCAATACAAACTTTACTTGTTCATATATGTCATTTCTATTCTCTACTCTGTCTTGAAGAGTAGGAAGAAGGACTTCGAGACTTTCTTTTTCAGTTTGAAATATTTCTCTTTCAAGGTTCTTAGATATCACTTCATAACACATATGATTAAAAGTTTCTTTGTCCATCTCTCGTATATAAACTCCATTCATCCATAAAAGCTTTACTTCATCAAAAATAGCTGAACTTACTAAAACATCATTAAAGTTAAACTTTGAAGCAGCATAATCTTTGTCAAAAATTTCAACATCGTCTCCAGGAGACCACCCTAACAAACACAGATAATTGAAAAGTGCATCTTCTAAAAAACCTTTATTTCTAAATTCACTTACTGAAGTTGCACCATGTCTCTTACTCAATCTTTTACCATCATGACCAAAAAGCAATGGGAGGTGGCAATACTCTGGAAGATCAGCACCTAATGCTTCTGTAATCAATATATGCTTCGGAGTTGAAGGTAATATATCTTCACCCCGTGAAACATGAGTGATCTGATAATCGATATCATCAATCGTTGAAGCAAGATGATAAGTTGGAGAGCCGTCACTCCTCAAAATAACAAAATCTTCAATATCTTCTTTATTGAATACCATTTCTCCACGAACTATATCAGTAAAATTGATACTCCCGCTTTTCTCTACTCGAAACTTAATTGCTCCATCTTCCTCATAGGCTAAATTCTTTTCAACAAGCTCTTCTGCAATAGATTTGTACCTATCAAACCTCTCACTCTGTCTATAGCTACCATGCTTTCCTCCTACTTTTATTCCTTCGTCCCAATCAAGGCCCAACCAAGTAAGGCTATTCAAAATATCTTCTTCAAACTCCTTGGTGCTTCTTTCAGTATCAGTGTCATCTATCCTAACAATGAAGACACCATTATTCTTTTTGGCATATAGCCAGTTGAACACAGCGGTCCTGGCATTACCTAAATGCAAATGTCCTGTTGGAGATGGGGCTATTCTTACTCTAATCATTTATTCAACTGGATTGATCAAATCACCAATCGTGTCTATTTTAGCATGGACTTTATCGCCAGGAACAATGGGCCCAACTCCATCAGGAGTCCCTGTCAAAATGACATCTCCGGGTAATAAGGTCATTATTGAGGTAACAAATTCTATTATTTCTCCGATGCTAAAAATCATGTCAGATGTATTACCATCTTGTTTTAACTCATCATTAACAAAACATTGTATATTTAACTCTGGATTTTCATCAAAATCTGTTTGGATTATGGGTCCCAAGGGGCAAAAAGTGTCAAAACTCTTTGCCCTTGTAAAATTCCCATTAAAAGAGCCATCTTGACCTTGTAAGATTCTTTCTGATAGATCATTTGCAATCGTATAACCTAATACATTTTCTGACCAGCTATCTCTATCTAAATTTTTTGATATCTTACCAATTACTACAGCAAGTTCTGCTTCATGATCAACATGTTTTCCTATTGCTGGATAAACAATTGACTCTCCTGCACCAATTACTGATGTTGATGGCTTAATAAAAAATACTGGATTTTCAGGAGCGTGATAATCTAATACGCCCAACTCTTGTGCGTGCTTCCTGTAGTTCTTCGCAACTGCTACAACTTTAGATGGTAAAACGGGTGACAAGATTTGAACTTCATCAAGGCTATATGTTTCCTCGGCATCTTCCCAAAATACTAAAGGAGAACCTTCGTATCTTTTTATAGAGTTATCAATAATTTCGCCATAAAAAATCTGATTTTCGTACTTTACTCTAGCAATCTTCATAGTTATTTGAGTATAACCGAATGAGTTATGTTACTAGTTTAAATTTATAAGAAGGGAATTGATTTAGTCAACTTTTGTTAGCCAGTGAACATAATCTTCATTTTTCCCAAGAACTATATTCATGTATTCTTTTCTTATCTTATTGGTTATATCTCCCGGTTTACCATCTCCTATATCATTATTATCTACGCTAACAACACCCACCACCTCTGTTGCAGTTCCAGTGAAGAATAGCTCGTCGGCTCCAAGAAGGTCCTCTTGCCCGATGTCTTCTTCATTAACATCTAAATTCATTTGTTCAGCAATATTTATAACTGTTCTTCTTGTAATTCCATTTAATGCTCCCGTTTCAATTGGCGGAGTAGTAATTTTATTTTCTTTAACCAAAAAAAGATTCTGTCCACTCCCCTCGGCAACATTTCCGGTATCACTAAGCATTATTGCATCATCGTAGCCTCTCTCTACTGCATCCACTTTTGCTAATGTGGAATTCATGTACCCCCCTACACCTTTAGCATAGGGTTTAAAACTTTTCGGACTAATTCTTTCCCAAGGTGACAAACATACTTTGACGCCATTTTCTTCTGCATCACCTCCAAGATAAGCACCCCATGACCATGCTGATATTGCAACATGAACTGGTAGCTCTTTCCCTGGTAATAAACCCATTTCCCCACTCCCAAAAAAAACTAGCGGGCGTATGTATGCATTATTAAGTTTATTCTTAAAAACTATCTCTTTAGAAGCCTCTAAGATCTTATCTTTACTATATGGAATATTAAGATTGTAAGCTTCTGCAGAAGTGAAGAGCCTATCTATATGATCTTGTAATCTAAAAATAGCAACTCCAATAGAAGTTTCTCTGGCTCTAATGCCTTCAAATACTCCCGTTCCGTAATGCAGAGTATGAGACATTACGCTTATATTTGCATCGTCCCAGTCTAGATAATTATCATCCATCCAAATAAAGTCTGATTTTTCCAATTTACTCCTAATAAATTTAATTATTTAATATGTATGTATCATAATTAGATAATTAAATTACGGAAAGTAAGTATTCTATAAGTGTGAAAAAATTTATTGCATCTGGACTAGGTATAGGTTTGATCTGGGAAAAATATATGCCTAATTATAAAGGTGGAGGAACTGTAGCCTCAGCTTTGTTTGCACTACTGATTTACTCATTAAATCTTGAAATCTTATCTATCGCATTATTAACTGGTTTACTCTATCTAATATATTTTTATGTAGTATCAGATGAAGATGCATCTGGTGACCCTAGTTGGATAACACTAGATGAAATAATTGGTATGGGAATTGCAAGTATGTCATCAGGAGCTAATTTAATACCTCTACTTGTAAGCTTCATAGTATTTAGAATTAGCGATATATTCAAAGAACCCAAATTAGTTAAAGAAATGGAAAAGATCCCCGGCAAGAAAGGTGTCCTTTATGATGATGTAGCTGCAGGAATAATTGGCTTAATTGCAGGAAGCATCGTTGGGCAGTTCGTCACTTAGTTTTATTCACAATAATTTCTTTTATTATTCCAGGATTTAGAGATGAAGATGAAGCCTTCATTACTTCTCCAACTAGGAAACTAATAAGCTTGTCCTCTCCCGACCTAATTCTCTCAATCATTTCAGGATTACTATCTAAAACATTGAGGACTAATTCCTCAATCTGGTCTTCATTGCTCTCCTGTATAAGTGCGTTGCTTGTGGCATATTCACTTGGACTCAAATCTTCTTGAATTAGCTTGGATAGAATCTCTTTACCTACTGATGCTGAAATCTTCTTCTCTTCCACTAAAGTGATTAGTTCTCCTAAGTTTTCTCCATTTAAATGGTCAGGTTTATAATCAACATCAAATTTTCGCATCTGGCCCAATAGTTCTCCTGTAGACCAAAGGTATGAACTTCTTATGTTTGGTGTATTTTCTAGTAGATCTTCGAATAAGGTCCTAACCCATTCTTCGGATTTAACAATATGATTTGATTCTTCTAAAGACAAGCCTAGATTTACATACCTGTTTCTTCTATCTTTAGGTAATTCTGATAGCGATTCTTTTACCCTATTTACAAAACTCTTATCTAGATTCATATTTGGAATATCGGGATCAGAAAAGTATCTATAATCTTCACTGCCCTCTTTTGTTCTCATAGAGATTGTTTTCTCAACCTTTTCATCCCAATGCCTCGTCTCCTGAATTACTAATTTATCATCACTAATGAGTGATGTTTGCCTATCTATTTCGTAATTTATTGCTCTCTCCAAAGATTTAAGAGAGTTCATATTTTTTATTTCAACTTTAATGCCAAGTTCTTCTTGATCCTCTTTTGCAACAGAAATATTTGCATCAAATCTAAGATTACCTAGTTCTAATTTTCCATGAGAAATGCCGATATCAATCACAAGTTGTCTTAGTTCTTCTATATAAGCAACCGCTTCCTTAGCATTAGAAATTACAGGCTTTGTAACAATCTCAACTAATGGAACTCCAGATCTATTGTAATCCAGCCATGTATACTCTGCTGAATCAATCCTTCCTCCAGAATGAATACTTTTCCCAGTATCTTCTTCCATATGGACTCTCTCTATTTCAACATCTGACAATTGGTCTTCCGAGAAGATTTGTAAAACACCATCAGTACCTACAGGAAAATCAAATTGAGATATCTGATAGTTTTTTGGTAAATCTGGATAAAAATAATTTTTTCTATGGAACATCCCTTTTTCAGTTATATTACAACCCAAACTGAGACTCAATAGGGTAATCATTTCGATTGCTTTCTTATTTGGAACCGGAAGAGCACCTGGTAATCCCAAGCAAGTTGGGCAAAGGTTTTTATTTGGATCAGATGAGTACTCTACCCTGCAAGAGCAAAACATTTTTGAATCAGTATTTAATTCAACATGCGTTTCCATACCTATAGTAGGAACTACTTTCATGGGTCTTTCCTCCACTTAGTTGGTGTATCTTGAAAATCGACCAATTTTTCTACATATGAAGAAAAATTAAGCAAAGATATATCAGTAAGCTCAGGACTCATAAGCTGTACAGAATATGGCATCCCTTGCTTATCTAAACCTGTGGGTATTGAGATAGCAGGTATGCCAGCTAGGTTTGCAGGAATAGTACATAAATCTGACATATACATCTCTAATGGATTACTAGTTTTTTCACCAAATTTAAATGCTGTACTTGGAGTAGTTGGAGAAATTAAGTAATCAACCTTCTTGAAAACATTTTTGAATTCATTAATAACTTGGTTTCTGGCTTTGAGAGCCTGTCCATAATAAGCATCGTAATAGCCTGCTGAAAGAGCATACGTCCCTAGTAATATCCTTCGCTTTACTTCATCCCCAAATCCCTCCGCTCTGGTCTTTTCAGTCATCTCATAACTTGTTTTTCCATCAACTCTCAATCCATATCTAACACCATCAAATCTAGCTAAATTAGCTGAACACTCAGCAGGAGCAATAAGGTAATAAATGCTTATAGCCATTTTTGTCATTGGAAGAGAAACTTCTGTAATTTCGTGGCCTTCCTTTTCAAGGAGTTTGATTACTTTTTCTACTTCGGATTTAACATCGTCCGCTATTCCTTCTCCCATGAGTTCTTTTAGTACCCCTACTTTTGCAGATTGTCCTTCAGGAAGTTCCCTCTGATTAAGTTTGATCGAAGTAGAATCTCTAGTATCGTATCCAGATATAGCTTCATATATAATTTTTGTATCTTCTGCAGTTTTTGCAAAAGGTCCTATTTGATCTAAAGATGATGCGAAAGCAATTAATCCATATCTAGATACCGTTCCATAAGTTGGTTTAAATCCAACTACACCACAAAAAGATGCAGGTTGTCTAATTGAACCACCTGTATCACTTCCTAATGAACCAAGTGCAGTCCCGACCGATACAGCAGCTGCAGAACCACCAGACGACCCACCGGGTACGCAGTCAGGGTCCCAAGGGTTCTTTGAGGGTCCATATGCTGAATTTTCTGTCGAGGAACCCATTGCAAACTCATCAAGATTTGTTTTTCCAATAAATACTGTACCTTTCTCTTTTAATTTACTTATAACAGTTGCATCGTAGGGAGAAACATAGTTAGCAAGTATTTTAGAAGAGCAAGTTGTTCCATAACCCTTCAAATTCATATTGTCTTTAATTGATATAGGGATCCCATCTAATTCTCCCAACATCTTTCCTTTTGATATTCGCTTATCTGTTTCTTTTGCATCAGCTACTGCCTCATCTTGCATAAGAAGAAGGTGTGCATGCAAAACAGATTCTGAATTGGCTGCTACTTTAAAGGATTCTTCTATCAATTCAAGAGCAGTAAAGCTTTTATTCTTTAACCCCTCATGTGCTTCTTTTAGTGTCAAATTACTTATATCAACCATCATCTAATCCATTGATGGCGGAACTTGAAAAAATCCGTCCTTTTCATCAGGAGCATTCCTCATTGACTCTTTATGATCCAGCCCATCTTGAACGGTATCCTCTCTAAGCTCTAGCTCAATACCAAGCGGGTGGATTGTCATATCAGAATCATCAATAGATAAGGTGCTCAGAGCATCCACATGTTCGAGGATTATGCCTAAGTCTTCACTTAATTTGCTCTCTTCTTCTGAGTTAAGCTCTATTAATGCAAGTTTTGCAATTGCTTGAATATCAAAATCTTTTGGCACTATTCAACCCCTTTTTGAAGATATTTCTTTATTAATTCATAACAATCTTCAATATCAGTGAGAGGTACATTTTCATTTGCCTTGTGGGCAAGCTCAGGATCTCCAGGCCCAAAATTGATCGCTGGTATTCCTTCTGAAGTAAATCTAGCAACATCAGTCCATGCTTGTTTAGGTTCAACATTGGTACTTGTGAAGTCAATAAATTTTTGTATATTATCATCATTCTTATGTGGATATGCTGATTCAGCAACATCAGTAATTGTTAATTCTCCAAAAGGAGAAAAGAATTTATTTAGACTCTCAACAGCATCGTCATTTGTCTTATCAGGAGAGAACCTGTAATTTATATTAAATAAAACTTCACCAGGAATGACATTTTTTGCATTTCCCCCTGAAATCGTTGTAGCATTAATTACTTCTTTATACTCAAGCTCGTCAACTAAGACTGGTTCGGGAGCAAGTTCATTTAACTTTTCAAGAACAGGTATTGATTTGTATATTGCATTATCTCCTAACCATGGTCTAGCAGAGTGTGCTTCTTCTCCAATTATCCTTAATGCAGCATTCACAACCCCTTGACAACCAAGCTGAACTTCATTATTAGTAGGTTCAAAGATGATCCCGAATGAAATATCGAAATTCTCATTTAATACTGGGAATAGTGTTTCTAACCCATTATGTTCTTTTAGGCCCTCCTCTCCTTTGTAAAATACTCCAACAATATTCTTTTCTTGAAAATTAATCAAACATTCAATCATTACAGCTATGCCGCTTTTCATATCAACAGCCCCTCGACCGTAGATTGCATTTGATTCATCTAAACTTACTTGGTTATTAGATATAGGGACCGTATCTACATGGCCAACAAGCGCTACTACAGCACTTCCATCATGATCTCCAGCAACTAAGCCTCCTTCATGTATAGTTATTTTTTTTGAATAACCTGATTTCTTTAAGTAATCATCTATGTACTCAAGAATGGCATCTTCATTCCCAGTAACCGAATCTATTGATATTAAATCTCTAGTTAAATTACCCAGGCTCAAACTTGTACCTCAAATGTTCTAAGTACATCATTTAAAGATGTTTTTTTATTGGTTGATTCTTTTCTCTTCCCTATAATCAATGCACAAGTTGTTTGAAAAGTTCCTGAAGGAAATTCTTTTGGCCTTGTTCCAGAAATAACTACTGAGTTTTCTGGGACCACACCTTTGTATTCAATTGGCTCACTCCCTGTTACATCAATAATAGGAGTGCTAGAAGTAAGTGTTACATTTGCACCTAAAACTGCGCCTTCGCATACCTTAACCCCTTCAACAACAATGCATCTTGAACCAATAAATGCATTGTCTTCTATAATCACTGGCATAGCTGATGGCGGCTCTAGTACCCCACCTATGCCCACTCCACCAGATATGTGAACATTCTTGCCAACTTGAGCACATGACCCTATAGTTGCCCATGTGTCTATCATTGTTCCGGAGCCGACATAAGCTCCTATATTTACATAACTGGGCATAATAATTACACCTGGCTCACAATAAGCCCCGTATCTTACAACCCCAGGGGGGACAACTCTAATTCCTGATTCTTCATAATTGTTTTTTGTATCGATTTTGTCAAAATATGAAATATCTCCTGAGTTAATTGGTTTTAATTTTTTGATTTTAAAATACATTGAAATGGATTTCTTAATCCATTCATTAACTGCCCAGGAATCTCCTGTAGGGTCAGCAACTCTAATTATCCCTTGATCTAAAGCATGAATTACTTCTTCTACAGACTTTTCCTGCTCCATAGACAAATCTAAAGACTCGTCTATTCCTTCTATTTTTTCTTTAATTTCTTCAATATTCACTTTGGCCTCTATCATTATCAAGGATAATATCTAAATATATGAAAAAGAACACTTATAGATTTATATTACTCCTTTTAGGAATTTTACTCTTTCTTACAATTTCTATGGGCATTAATTTTTCATCCTCACTCAATGGAACACTGGAGCTACCAGATGCAATTGAATCCTTATCTCCTATGCCTGGGTCCCAAGTACCCCAACAAACAACAATCGAAATAGACATGCCAGTAGGCTACGAAATAGTACTATATATAGACGATTACAGAGTATCCGATAGCGAAATTGAGCATCTAGAGGGAACAGGTATTTATAGATGGAGGCCAGGTCCAGGCAAATCCTTTGAGTCATGGGGTCCAGGAAAACATAAAATCAAAATAGTTTGGGATACATCTGTTGGTCTACCTGATATTGGAGAATTTACCTGGGAGTTCTCTACGTATTAAATTAGCTTAAGTAAACCTTCATCATTTATTTTTGCTACACCAAGAGATTCAGCTTTTGAAAGTTTAGAACCGGGATTTGCACCTACAATTAAATAATCTGTATTTTTTGATACAGATGTTGTTACTGCTCCCCCATTCTCTGTAATTGTATCAATTAAATCTTGTCTTGAATTTAAAGGGAAGATTCCCGTAATTACAAATGTAAGGCCAGTCAACTTTCCACCTTTAGTTTCAAGCTTCTTGTCAATATCAAACCCATATGCTTCTAAATCATCTAGGAGCTTTTTGTTCTCTTTACTGTCACTCCATTCAACAAGTGCAGATGAAACAGATGATGAAATTCCATGTATTGATTCAATTTCATTTTTTTTAGCTTCAAAAACTTGCCTGATACTTCCAAAAGACTGAATTAATTGAACGGATGTTCTAGCACCCACATACCTAATTCCTAATGCTGCCAAAAGACTGTCAGATTCAGAAGACTTTGAGTCATTAATAGCCTTGATTAAATTATCTGCTTTTTTTTCCTTCCATAGTGGGAGAGATAAGAGATCTTCTTTGGTTATCTTGTAGATATCCTGAATCGAGGTAAGGATTCCTTTTTCAATTAATAGCTCAACTGTTTCTTGTCCAAATCCATCTATATCAAGACCTTTTTTTGATCCGAAAAATAACAAAGATTCCTTCTTAACGATTGAACAGCTGCTAGCACCTGAGCACCTAGGAACTTTTTCTTCTTTAGTAAATATTATCTTGAAATCTCCACAAGGACAATTCTTGGGCAAAGTCCATTTCTTTTCAGTTCCATTCCTTCTTGACGGAATAGAACTGACAACTTCTGGGATAACGTCTCCTGCTCTTTTGACAATGACGTAATCGCCGATTCTTAAATCTTTTCTTCTTACTTCATCTGGATTATGAAGAGTGGCATTCGACACCAATGCACCGCCAACTTCTATAGGTTCGAGAACTGCTACTGGTGTAACAGCCCCTGTACGACCAGTTTGTAATTTAATGTCGATTAGTTTTGTTGTCTGCTCTTCTGCAGGAAATTTATATGCTATTGACCATCTCGGAGACTTTGATGTATAGCCTAACTTATCGTGAGTAGAGAGAGTGTCAACTTTCATAACAACCCCGTCTATTTGATATGAATAACTATCTCTCTTTTTATCTATTTCATCTATATGTTCCATCATTTTATCGACAGAATTGACCAAATTATTATTTGGAACTGGGAAGCCATAAGATTTTGCTTGTTCTATCTGTTTCGAATAGCTCTCTATGGTATGTTTTTGGTCATAGTGAATAGCTTGATAACAAATAAATAGTAGGTCTCTCTGTGAAGCTAAAGAAGCATCCTTTTGTCTTAATGAACCTGCAGCTGCATTGCGTGCGTTAATAAATGGATCAACCCCTTCAGTTCTTATTTTCTTCAATTCTTCCTTCTGCTCTGAAGATAAATTATCCTTACTTATTTTCTGAAGAGCTTTTAACTTATCTTGATTTTTCTTCCTTTGAGTATTTAAATCATTAAAACTTTTTATTGGCATATAGACTTCCCCTCTGACCTCTACTGTGCCCTTTTGTGTACCTGTAAGCCTTAATGGGACTGCCTTTATTGTCCTAATATTATGGGTTACATCTTCTCCTGTAATGCCATCCCCCCTTGTCAGACCTCTAATTAGATCTCCATCTTTATAGATTAAAGAAACAGCAAGCCCATCAATTTTTGGCTCTACAGATATAGGGAAGATTTTTGAGTCTGTAATTTTAGACATTCTTTCAACCCATTTAGCTAGGTCTTCTCCCGACTCAGCATTATCTAGGGAATACATTCTCTGCATATGTTTTACTGATTCAAAAGCAGAATCTGGCGTCCCAGACACTCTTTGTGTTGGAGATATATGAGAAATAAATTGTGGGTTACCTAGCTCTAACTTTTTAAGTTCTTTCATTTTATTATCAAACTCACCATCAGACATGATTGGACGATTTTCAACATAGTACGCTTTTTCTGCTGAAACTATTTCTTCTATAAGTTTGTTTATTATCTTTTCTATATCTTGATTATTCAATTAATACTCCAGCTTTTTTCTTCTCTATCCTTCCTCCTCCAATTACTTTCGTATCTGAATAAAGTACGCCAAATTGACCTGGGGAGACTCCTGTTGTTGGCCTAGAGAGTAGCACTTTAACTTTATTTCTATCTAGCTTACTTATAGTACATGGAACAGTTTCTGAATTGTATCTAATCTGAACCTCTAAGTTTGTATATGTAGTATCTCTAACAAATGAAACATCATCCATGATAAAAGAATCTTGTTCTAATTCCTTTTTGGTTCCAATGACTACTTTTTTACTCAATGTGTCAATTTCTAATACAAACTTCGGGCTTCCTTGTCCTCCGGGAAGTTTTTTTCTCTGCCCAACAGTAAAACCGTGCACCCCTGTATGTTCTCCCAATTTGTTGCCTTCGAGGTCTATAATGTCTCCCTTAGAGTTGAGATCCATTTTATTCGCAACAAAATTTCTATAGTCCCCATTCCCGACAAAACATATATCTTGACTATCTTTTTTAAAAGCAGTCTTTAATCCTAAATTTGCAGCCATTTGTCTTACAACAGGTTTTGAAATTGTTCCTAGTGGAAAAAGTATCCTGTCTAATTTATTCTCAGTGAGCATATGTAATACATAAGATTGATCTTTTTCTTTATAGTCTGCTCTATGAAGCTCAAGCCGATTTTCATTGTTAACAATTTTTGCATAATGCCCGGTAGCTACCTTGTCGCACCCAAGCTGATTCGCTTGATCCAAAAAATGATCGAATTTGACTGATCTGTTACATTCGATACAAGGATTTGGAGTTAGTCCAGATGAATACATTTCTACAAAATTATCAACAACGCTATTCGAAAATGAATCAGTATAATCTAAAACATAATAAGGGATGTCTAATTTACCAGCAACCTTCCTTGCGTCTTCACTGTCGGCAGCTGTACAGCATCCTGTTTCTGGCATTTCCCCATTTTCCCCTTCCCATAATTTCATAGTCACCCCAATTACTTCGTGTCCCTGCTCTTTCAATAAACCGGCCACGACTGAAGAATCTACTCCACCACTCATTGCAACAAGAATTCTCATCTAATACCCCTTATAGTATTTATTATCTTATCTGCTGCTCTTGATCCATCTCCAACTTGTGTTGTCCAACCAAAGCTTATTCTTAAATGGCTAT
>Ga0111541_10000500_pt1 | contig 12761 bp, 12 predicted proteins | sample Knorr_S7_td_DCM__FD_83039 | JGI IMG/M metagenome (GOLD analysis project Ga0111541, IMG submission 83039) | Marine microbial communities from Southern Atlantic Ocean transect - Knorr_S7_td_DCM_ad_131m_LV_B (version 2) (version 2) | ecosystem: Environmental > Aquatic > Marine > Oceanic | place...
AGCTAAAAAAGTGAGAGATGCAAAAATCACTTTGAGTGCGTTGGTTATGGTGGGTGCTGCCTTTGATCCCAATATATTAGATATGGAGAACGTTGATTCATCTAATTTGTACTCGCCTGGATACACCCATCTATATAGATCAGCGGTGGCAAATAGTAAATAATCTTCAGGGGTAGCTCAGATGGACGTTGCTGTACTATCGTTATCCAAAACAGGTTCACGGAAAGCCTCTGAATTGGTATGTTCTTCATCTGATTTGGAGTTCCACGCTTATTGTTTAAGAATAGATGATTCAATTTCAGAAAGTTATACGATCATTGAGGCACCGGTATCACAATGGATAAAACATTTATTCTATAACTATAGTGCGATTGTGTTGGTGATGCCTGTAGGTATTGCTGTGAGAATGATTGCCCCATTTATAACGTCAAAACACGAGGATCCTGCTGTTGTATGTGTAGATGATGGAGGTAATTTTGCGATTAGTATTTTGTCAGGACATTTGGGCGGAGCTGATGAGCTTGCTACAAGAATTGGGGACTTAATTCAGGCAAAACCAGTGGTAACTTCTTCTTCAGCAGTTTTGAACAAGCCAAGTGTGGATCTAATAGGAAGAGAATATTCTTGGAAAATAGAAAGTTCTCATCAAATGGTTACGGCGGTTAGCGCAGAAGTGATTAATGATTCAAGCATTGGAATATTTCAGGATGCAGGAGATTCGGATTGGATTAATGGTATAAATGACGATCAATTTCAATATTTTGAACACTTGAGTGGTTTGATTTCATCGAATGTTGATGCTGCTATTATCATTACGGATAAAATTATTAAGCAAGATATTAAAGACGAACTTATGGGGAAAATGAATTGTGTCGTGTTCAGACCTCCAGTTCTTCATCTGGGAATAGGATGCAGGAAAGTCACTAATAAGGAAGACCTGTTGAAATTCACATCAAAAATCTTACAGGACCATGGATTGAGCATTTCTTCTGTTGCTTCGGTATCTACAATTGATTTAAAACAACAAGACACTTCTATTCAGTATGTTGCTGCTTCTATTGGAGTCCCTTTAAACGTGTATACAACCGCAGACATAGAAAAACTTTATGAACAACAAAGTAACTCAATAGGTTTTGAATTAGGTAAAAGCAGTAATCCTAAGCGCTTGATAGGTGTCTGGGGTGTAGCTGAACCTACTGCTATACTATCGTCTTGTGATAAGAATTTATTGGTTAAAAAGCACAAGAGCGATGACGCAACAATTGCTGTGGCTAGATAATATAAAGGAATAATTTTATGACTGTTAATCAAACAAAAGGCAAAATTTACTTAGTGGGAGTAGGTCCTGGAGAACCTAAATTACTTACTGATCAATGTAAAGAAGTGTTATCAGGAGTAGATTTTGTTGTGGGCTATGCCTTGTATGTTGACCAAGTTAGGCATCTGGCTATCAAAGGCCAATGTGAGACATGGCAGATCGGTGAAGAATTGGAACGGGCACAACGGGTAATAGACCTTGCTTCAGAAGGGAATAGTGTTGCAATGGTATCGTCCGGTGACATAGGAATCTATGGAATGTCAGGACCTATATTCAATTTACTTTCCCAACAAGGCTGGAACGGCTCCAGTCCTGAGATAGAAGTTGTACCAGGTATTTCTGCTTTACAGTCTGCCTCTGCGTTGTTGGGAAGCCCATTAATGCAGGATTTTTGTACAATAAGTTTGAGTAATTTATTGACTCCATGGGAAGATATAGAGAAAAGGATACATGCAGCATCCCACGGTGATTTTGTGGTAGTTTTTTATAACCCTAAGAGTAAGACAAGGGATTGGCAATTACGGGATGCATTTATTACTCTTAAATCTCATAGGCCAGGGGAAACCCCTGTAGGTTTGGTGAAAAATGCTTATCGAGAAGGTCAGAATATAGTATTGTGCAATCTTGATAACGTATTAGATAAATATGATTATATAGATATGTTTACTACTGTGGTTGTTGGGAATTCATCCTCATACGTTCATTCAGAAAAGTTTATCACCCCTAGAGGGTATGAGAAGAAATTAGGAGTATCTGATGAGAAATAATAAAGTGAAGACGAAACTACAAAATTCGGAATCTGTAGTTGTTGCTATGGGATTACTTACAAGTGAGATCATAGATTTTTTAGGGCCTTCGGGGGTAGATGGTTTCTGGATGGAATGTGAACATGGTTCAGTGGACTGGTCTCAAATCGGAGATATGACTAGAGCGTGCGATTTGTGGGGCAATGCTTCGATAACCAGAGTAAATGCTAATGAGCCGTGGCTAATAACAAGAACTCTAGACCAAGGCTCCATGGGAGTAGTAGTTCCTCACGTTAATAGTAAGGCTGCTGCGGAAAAAGCTGTTAGGGGCACCAAATTCGCTCCTCTCGGAGAAAGAGGCACTTTTGGAGGGAGACAGTCGTATGGTGTGGATAATTATCAAGTTCAGGCTAATGACCAATCTTTATTAATTGTCTTGTTAGAAGAAATAGAAGCATTGGAAAACTTAGATGAAATATTAAGAGTAGATGATATTGATGTGTTTTTCGTGGCTCCAAATGACCTCTCGCAAACTATGGGATATTTAGGAAATCAAGAACACCCAGATGTGCAAAACAAAATATCTGAAACTTTGGACAAGATTGTGAAAAGTGGCAGGACTGCAGGAACATTAGTTAACGACAATAATGTTGATAAGTATCTAGATCTAGGGGTTAACTTTCTTGCCACCAGTTGGAATGCTTGGGCAATGCAAGGGGCAAAAGCTTTTGTAAACAAAGTCGCATCTCATGGTTAATGAGGATCGGCAAATATCAATTTGTTCTTTGGTGCCAGCAGCTACTGAAATACTTTGCGAATTAAACCTTGAGGATAACATAATAGGTGTGAGTGATTTATGTTCCTATCCTGATTCAATTAAGAGTAAGACCAAAATCAGTAAAAGCAGGGTTATCACTGAAGGTTTTACAAGTGCAGAAGTTGAGTCGGAAATGAATCGGATTTTAGAATTGGGTGAAGTACCGTATGAAATCGATGATGCATGGTTTAAAAATGAGAAGCCTGATCTGATAATAACCCAAGATAATTGTTATATTTGTGAGATAGATGTTAATTACGTAGAATCTAGGATACAAGGGTTTGGATATGACCCAGAGGTTTTAGTTATTGATCCGAAATCAATTTCAGACATTTATGATGCTATAAAGAGTATAGCTTATAGTACCAATAAAACTTTTGAAGGCAATCGTTTAGTATTGAGGTTGTCAGAACGGGTAGATACAATTTTAGATCTGTTTAAAGATTATCGAGCAACTCGAGTTATTTCTATTGAAGGTGTCAACCCCTTGGTGTTAGGGGGGTATTGGATTCCAGAAATGTATAGAATGTTGGGCTGTGACTATGGGGTTATAAATCCAGGGTCATCAGCTTTGCGTATTGGGATAGAAGATATAATACGGTTTGATCCAGAGTTTGTTTTTGTCGATTTATGTTCCTCATCTTTAGAAAGACAGATTACTGAAGTAAGATGGCTTTTTGAACAACCAGGATTCATGGATGTCAGCGCTATTCAGCAAGGCAATTTTTATATTTTGGAACATGAATATTTCAGCAATCCAGGCCCAAGATTTGTAGACGGTATTGAGTTGATAGCTAATGTACTTAAGCCTTTTAGTGGCAGTTTCCCCAAACACGGAGGATTGAAATTGATTAATGTCCCTCCCCTTGCACATAGCATTGAAGATTATGTCGGCCTTGTGTAATTCATAGAGTACTATTAGAATCTGTTCATTGTATTAGAAGGTCAACAGGAGTAATCATGGTTACTAACGATCAGTTCCGAACAGCTATGTCTAAATTTGCTACAGGGGTTACTGTAATCACTACTATTGATGAGAATGGTGATCCTCATGAGATGACAGCAAACTCATTTACATCTGTTTGTTTAGAACCTCCCACAATTTTAGTTTGTGCCGCTCATTCAACTAATAGTTTTGGCTATTTAGACCAAAATAAAAAATTTGGAGTTAATATATTAGGGTCTGATCAACAGGAACTTGGCGCATATTTTGCAAAAAGACCAGAACAACAAGATGGTAGTGCTGTCTATTCGTATACTTATGGCACTACTGGCTTACCGATATTAGAAGGTTCTATTCTTTTTATGGGCTGCAAGGTAGTAGGAGAACACATATATGGCGACCATACTATATTTGTGGCGGAAGTAGAAGAATTAACTGTTCCATCAGATGAGGACCCGTTAATGTTTTTTAATAGTAGATGGTACGATCCTAGCTCAAGCTAACTGCTTAGTCTTAGCTATGAACTGCTCTATCGACTGATTGACTTGTTTATGACTGTCTAACTGCGAGAAATGTCCGGATTTTTGGATGATTGTTAGATCGGAATCTTTCAGATTATCATTGAGATACTGTGAGTATTTAGGAGGAGTGAGTTTGTCCTCGTCCCCGCAGATAATTTGAGAGGGAATGGAAAAGTTACTTAATTCTCCCATCATGTCAAAATCGTTACATGCTTGTAAGTCTAGTTTCTCCGTGGAAGGTCCGATGTTTTCAGTTTTTTGTGTCAGGAGGAGTTTGATATCTTTATCGGGGCATTCGAAATGGGCTTCGTGATATTTAAGCCAGATGGCCTTTTGTTCTGCAGTGTCCACCTTGCAACTATCTAAAATGGTTTCGGACACTTTGAGCTTTGCACCCGTGTTCATCAGCACTAAGCCCTTAAGTTCATCAGGATATTTATGAGCATAGGCCAATGATATAGCCCCTCCCATGGAGTGCCCGCATAGGACAACATCTTTATATCCTCGGGCAGCTATAAATCCACGCACCCATTCAACATAGTCATTAATGGACTTGCAGGGAGCACCTGTAGGGTGCCCTGGGAGGTCGATTGCTTTGGAGTTACGGAAATGCTTGGACTGATAGTAAAAACTTAGGCCGCTTGTTCCTGCGCCATGGATGAAGACTAATTTCAATTCTGTTTTCGTTACCTCTTTATGTGGCTGCCCAAAGGACATCTAAGTATTACCTAAGCCAATACTACCTTTAGCATATTATTTTATAATTATATTGTTATTTGTTTATTTTGACAATTATTTTTATTGCTTCTTTTCATCTCTTTCAAAGGTGCCGATGGATACGATGTAGTCATCGGGTTCTCGGTCCCTCCAAAGGATCACACCTGACGTATTCCTGTCCGAAGTTCTGATTTGGTCTAGATCAATTCTGACTAATTGTGCCTTTGCTGAAATTATGAAAATATCTTGACTAGTAGTCGTAGGGACAATTTTGGCTGCTGCTACATTGCCTGTCTTCGCGGTCACTTTGAATGTTCGGACTCCTTGCCCTCCTCTTCCATGGACTGAGTATTTTTCTAGAGCCGTTGCTTTACCATAGCCACCTGAACTTACTATCAATAGTTTGCTGTCTTCTGTGATCTTCCCTACGGATATAACTTGATCTTTAGATAAGAGTCTCATACCTCTTACTCCACCTGCGCCTCGTCTTCGTGGGCTTAAGTTAGACATTGAGAACCGCATGGCTTGTCCGTTTTGTGACACCATTATAATGTCGTCGGATTCTTCGACTTGTTGGACCCCCACAAGTTCATCGTCAGATTTGAGGTTCATAGCAATTAATCCTCTTGCGCGAATGTTGACTAATTCTCCAGCTCTCAACGCTTTAACTTGACCCTGTTTAGTTACCAGGACCATTAGATAGTCTTCTTTTGGATCTTTTACAGGGAGGATAGTTTGTACGGTTTCTCCTCTTTCTAGTGGTACTAAGTTTATAATTTGGGTGCCTCTAGTAGTCCTAGAAGTGTCTTCGCTTATATCGAATGCTCTTAAAGGATACACACGACCACGGTTGGTAAAGAGAAGTATATGATCATGAGTGTCTGTTATATATATTTCCATTAATTCATCATCATCTCGTGTAGACATCCCTCGGACACCTTTCCCGCCTCTGTGTTGTGTACGGTATGTATCTGCAGGGACTCTTTTTATGTATCCCCGTTTGCTTAGAGTAATGACTACATCGCTATGAGGGATTAAATCTGCATCTGTTTGCTTTGTCACTTCTGCATCGTGGATTACGGTTCTACGAGGATTTCCAAACTGTTTGTTTATTTCGTCTGTTTCTACCTTAACTTGTTCAAGAATTTTGGATTCGTCACCTAATAATTCTTCTAGTTCTTTGATTTCAGCTAATAATTCTTCGTGTTCTTTTTCTAATCTTTGCCGTTCAAGGGCGGCTAGTCGGCGTAATTGCATGTCTAGAATTGCTTGAGCTTGAATTTCAGAAAGCGTTAAAGTTGACATCAGATTTTCACGGGCAGAGGTCACATCATCCGAGCCCCTGATAATTGCAATTATTTCATCCATTCGATCCAACGCTAATAGCAAACCTTGAACAACATGATCTCTATCTTTTGCTTTTTGCAATAGAAATTCAGATCTACGTCGGATGATTTGCTGCCTGTGTTGAATGAATAGCTCAATCATCCTTTTTAGGGGTAATACCTGAGGTTGCCCGTTTACCAATGCCAGCATATTCGAATTGAAAGAGTCCCTTAGTTGCGTGTGTCTATATAGGTTGTTAAGGGTTATATTCGGTTGTGCATCTCTTCTGAGTTCGATTACGATGCGCATTCCTTTACGGTCAGACTCATCTCGGATATCAGATATACCCTGTATCCTCTTGTCTCTAACGAGTTGGGCTATTTTCTCAACCAAGCTAGATTTATTGACCTGGTATGGTAATTCAGTCACTATGATTCGCTGTCTACCATTACGGGTCTCCTCAATATCAGTAGCTGCTTCCATAACGATTCGGCCCCGTCCAGTGGTGTAAGTATCTACTATTCCAGATCTACCTTTTATGATTCCAGCAGTTGGAAAGTCAGGACCTGGCACGATTTGCAGTAGTTCATCACTTGTACAAGTGGGATTGTTAATCACGTAGTTTATCGCTTCACATATTTCGGATAGGTTATGAGGAGGCATGCTAGTTGCCATTCCGACTGCGATACCAGACGCACCATTTATTAATAATGTCGGTAGCCTGGTAGGCAACACTTGAGGCTCTTGGATTGAATCATCAAAATTAAGGTTAAAATCGACTGTGTCTAAGTCAATGTCTGTTAATTGCTGTTCTGCTACGCGTGCTAACCTTGCTTCTGTATACCGCATGGCAGCAGGAGGGTCACCATCCACGCTACCAAAATTACCTTGACCGTCAACTAAGGGGTATCTCATAGAAAAGTCTTGCGCCATACGGACCATGGCCGCGTACACCGAACTGTCGCCATGAGGGTGATACTTACCTAGAACTTCTCCTACTATTCTGGCACTTTTCTTATACGAGCTGTTAGCTCGTATTCCCATTTCATGCATGGAATACAATATTCTGCGCTGTACAGGTTTCAGTCCATCTCTGACGTCTGGCAATGCTCTCGAGACGATTACACTCATTGCGTAAGTGAGATAAGATTCTCTCATCTCATCTTCAATTCGAATCGGGGATATTCTGTCTGGAGGAGTTGGATCGGTTGTAACCATAATGTGTATACCTCTCTTTAATTTTCCGTTTTAGTTTCGCTGCGTTCCATCAAGGCTAAAAACAAATTAACGAATAACCTTGGTAGTTCTTGTAATCTTTCTAAATTGAATTGGGTAGCTACTACCCATGAATGGTTTGGACTTTCTAAAATTTCAATCAAACCGTCCTCTACAGCATAAGCCATCGCAATTAAGTTATCGGATTTCTGTTTGTCGTAAATTCCATGATGATGATAACTGTTAACCTTGAAAAAACCGGTTGTCCCCATGGTTGCCGATGTTTTCGCTCCTGGAGACAGGAATATCAGATGTTCATGCCTTGGGTCTTCATTTTCTTTTTGGGTTAAATGGTTCGACAGTACGGTTACTGGTTTAGCCCCGCCCTCTAGAAGGTTTAATAAATGGAACCCTCTTCCTATACATAGTATTGGTAGGTCTCTGTTTAGTCCCTGTTTAAGTATTTCCATTTCTGCTAATGCTAGAGAGTCGTCTGTCCATTCTTGGTCATTAAAAGTTACTTCAGGTCCGTCGAGGACTAACAGGCCTGTAGTTTGATCCTGTAGTTGCTTAGTGAACACTGCTTCATTATTCAAGAAGTGAAATTTTGCTCCAATATCGTTAAGTGTAGTAGTGCATAGTTCGATATCTTTTGAGTTTCTGTCAGCTATTACTATTCCAATCTCTCCCATATCTAGATTATTATAATTGAAAGAGGCAGTTCGCACAGCTATATGGTGACACTATTCGTTCATTTGATGTGCATGCATTATAATATGTTTAAGATCTGTTAAATCTGCTTCAAAACCTTCAGGTTTTGAGGAACGATTTCATCCAGTGATTTGATAGGAGTACTCTTATGGAAGAAGTAATAAAGGGAGCCGTACAAGCGCTGAAAGAAGGTGAAAACTGCGTTTTAGTTACCGTGGTGCGCACAAAAGGTTCTACTCCACAAAAATCCGGAGCAATGTTACTAGTTAAGGAAGATGGTAGCGGGATCGGGACTTTAGGAGGAGGATGTGTGGAAGGCGACATCTGGTTCGCTGCTACAGAAATACTCCAGAAGAACACAGGACCAGAATTTAAAGATTACTATTTGAATGAAGACATAGCTGCTCGTGATGGCCTAGTGTGTGGAGGCTCAATGTACTTCTTTCTTGATCCATTACATGAAAAAGAAGATTTTGTAGGCATAGGCGAGAAATTGATTGATGCTTATCAAGGGAATGCTTCGATCACTATGGCAACTGTGGTTCGTAGTGATCGCGATGAATTAGTTCCTGGATCCAAATTGATTATTGACAGTAACTCATCGATTTCTGGCACCCTTGGGACACAAGCTGTTGATGGCATTGCAGCTGAGATCGGGAAAGATATAGCAGAAGTTGGTCAGATTCATAACTTAAACGTGGATGATAATGTTGAAGTGTTCATGGAAGGGTTTACTATACCTCCTACATTATGCATGGTGGGAGGCGGACACGTTGGTAAAGCTACAGCAGATTTAGCTGAACAGATTGGTTTTAAAGTCATTATTGTGGATGATAGAGAAGAATTTTGTAATATCGATAGATTCCCGTATGCTAGCCAGCTAGTTCAAACCTCGTTTTCAAATTGGTCAGATCAATTAGATATCCACACGAACACATTCGTTGTAGTTGCTACAAGAGGTCATAATTATGATGATCTTGCTCTTAGGTCTGCGTTAAATACTAAAGCGAGATATATAGGCCTCTTGGGCAGTAAACGTAAGACTATCATGATTTATAAATTATTAGCTTCTGATGGCATACCTTTGGATAGATTGAATCAGATTTATGCACCTGTAGGGCTAGATATAGGAGCACTTACCCCTGAAGAAATAGCATTAAGCATTATGTCTGAGTTGGTAATGGTGAGAAGAGGTGGCTACGGTGGTGCTATGGCTATGGACAAAAAATACCTAGAAAACTTGCTTTCCTAAGAAATGGCTACTACGAGAAAGATTGGAGCACTTCTTTTGAGTGCGGGGTTTTCTAGTAGGATGCATCAACATAAGGCTTTGTTAGATTGGGGCGAGACTACTCTAGTACGTTATCAAGTTGATACATTATTGAATGCAGGTGTAGATGAAATAGTGGTTGTGTTGGGTGCGAACGAAACTAATATTAGACCAGAGATTGATGATCTAGTTAATGTTACCGTTGTTGTTAATCATGAATACGAACAGGGTAAGACGACATCTATAGTAACTGGAGCATGTGCTTTACAAAAGATTACCTTGGATGATTTGCTAATACTTAATGTTGATCAACCTCGTTCTTCAGAAATGATTCAAAATATAGTTCGTTTTCATAATCGTTCAGGGAAAGGCATAACAATCCCTAGATTCAATGCTAAAGGCGGGCATCCAATTATATTAAAATCTTCATATCTCAATGAATTGAAACTCATCCAAGAGAGTACCTTAGGATTGAAGCAATTGATTCTGGATAATATGGATGATATGGATGAATATTTCCAGGATAATGAAGAGATTTTGATCGATATGAATACTGAAGAAGAATATGAGGCCGCAAAACTTTTCTTTGGAATATGAGAGCCTACAACTAATATTTTTATTGTGATATGTCATACTCAAACAGAGGTATTATTATTAGTATGAATAACACCTATTATGCAAGCTACGATAGGGGTAAAGCTATGGTATAAACTAGCTATACATTTATTGACAATACGGTTCTATATTGGTACTTTGAACGGGTGAGTCATATTGTAATGGCCCGCTAGCTCAATGGCAGAGCAACTGACTCTTAATCAGTAGGTTCTCGGTTCGACCCCGAGGCGGGTCACGAAGAATCTACAGCGAGGAATCAAAAATGAATATTATAACTGCGATCCTCCGGGGGAGTGTCGGAATTGGTAGACGAGCATGACTTAGGATCATGTGCCCTTGGGCGTGAGAGTTCGAGTCTCTCCTTCCCCACCATATAGAATAGAAAATTGATCAATATGAAGAGGTATTACATTGGCAACACTGTTAGAAGTTAAAAATTTAAGAACCTATTTTTACACTTATGAAGGCGTCGTGAAAGCAGTAGACGGTATTTCTTATGAAGTTGAAGAAGGAGAAACACTTGCGATCGTTGGTGAAAGCGGTTGTGGCAAAAGTGTTGGAGCATTATCACTGATGAGATTGATACCTGACCCACCAGGGAAAATTATGGATGGCGAGATACTTTTCGATGGGCGAGATGTATTAAAAGTTGACCCCGATGACATGAGGGAGATCAGAGGCGGTCAAATGTCTATGGTCTTTCAAGAACCTATGACGTCATTAAACCCTGTGCTTACAGTTGAAAGACAACTCAGTGAGACATTACAACTGCACAAGAACATGAGTAAATCGGAAGCTAACAAAGAAGCAGTTAACTTACTTGAAAGAGTAGGAATTCCTGATCCAGAGAGTAGAGTGAAACAATATCCACATCAATTTAGTGGAGGTATGAGACAAAGAGTCATGATAGCTATGGCTTTAAGTTGCAATCCTAAGCTCATTATCGCAGATGAACCTACTACTGCATTGGATGTGACAATTCAGGCACAGATTCTTGAATTAATGAAATCACTCACTAAGGAATTCGGAGTGGCCCTCATTATAATCACTCATAATTTAGGAGTGGTTGCTAGATATGCGGACAGAGTTAACATAATGTATGGTGGCAAAATTATTGAAAGGGGTACCGCAGAAGAGATATATAGGGATCCCAAGCATCCATACACGCGTGGTTTGCTGAAATCCGTTCCAAGATTAGATCTTCCAAGGACTGATAAGCTAGATCCTATTGAAGGACAACCCCCTGATTTGGTGGATCCTCCGATGGGATGTGTTTTCAAAGACAGATGCCCGAATCCTGAAGATCATAATCCAGATCAGGAAATGGCGCTGGTAGAAGTAAGCCCAGGGCATTGGGTAGACCAATGCTGTGCGAATCGTAAGTAATTCCTAAATCACGAAATTCAATAAACTACTACAAAAATCGGAGCGATTTAGATGACAACTGAAATCAAAGACCAGACTACAGATACCTTACTGGAAGTAAAAGACTTAAAAATGCATTTCCCGGTTACAGCAGGGATATTGTTTCAACGTGAAGTTGCTAGTATCAAAGCGGTAGATGGTGTCAGCTTTGATGTCATGCGAGGAGAAACCTTTGGATTGGTAGGTGAGAGTGGTTGTGGTAAGACAACTACTGGCCGCTGTATTCTCCAGCTTAATACACCAACTTCAGGGTCAATCAAATTTGAAGGGCAGGAATTAACAGAGTTCTCGAATACAGAAATGAGATCTATGCGTAAAGAAATGCAAGTGATATTTCAAGATCCGTACAGCTCACTTAATCCTCGAATGACTACAGGAGCTATAGTAGGAGAACCTTTGGTAGTCCACGGATTGGTTGATGGTAAAAATGAGTATAAAGATAGAGTTGAAGAACTGCTTACAAACGTTGGTCTCAATCCATATATGGCTGAAAGATACCCTCATGAGTTTAGCGGAGGGCAACGACAAAGGATAGGTGTGGCAAGAGCTTTGTCAGTCAATCCAAAATTTATAGTTTGTGACGAACCTGTATCTGCATTGGATGTATCCATTCAAGCTCAGCTTATCAATCTACTTGAAGAATTGCAGGAACAGCTACAGCTTACTTACCTATTTATAGCTCACGATCTATCAGTAGTAAGGCACATAAGTGACAGAGTAGCGGTGATGTATCTAGGGCATATAGTTGAGCTCGCTAATAGCGATGAGATATATGCAAATCCTCTTCATCCATACACGAGAGCTTTATTGTCTGCAGTGCCAATACCAGATCCTATTATCGACGCGCAAAGAGAAAGGGTATTACTTGCAGGAGATGTTCCATCTCCTCTAAATCCTCCATCTGGGTGTGTTTTCAGGACGAGATGCCCAGGGGTTGCTGATCATTGCCCAGATATGGAAATGGGACTTATTGAAGTGTCGCCAGGTCACTGGGTGGATCAATGTAGCTTTGGTAGTTAGTTGAGCTAAAGGATAGTAATTAATATTATTCTAATCTTAATAACGACATACCGTCGCAAAGCGTGTATCATTTCCGTATAAACTATATAAACTTAATGTAAGGTAACATGGATCCTG
>Ga0111541_10000502_pt1 | contig 12742 bp, 14 predicted proteins | sample Knorr_S7_td_DCM__FD_83039 | JGI IMG/M metagenome (GOLD analysis project Ga0111541, IMG submission 83039) | Marine microbial communities from Southern Atlantic Ocean transect - Knorr_S7_td_DCM_ad_131m_LV_B (version 2) (version 2) | ecosystem: Environmental > Aquatic > Marine > Oceanic | place...
ACAAACAAATGCATCAACTTTCCCCTCTGTTTGATCCCAAATCTCAGGACCAGTAGACTCATAATGTCCTTTTGAATTAGCAGTATTGTCAAATTGGTTTGCCCAAACTACTCCATGATTGTTTGAACTTTTTAATTCATCAGCAAGTCTACCAGCAACTTTTACATAATTTCCATCATCTTTATAAGGCTTTGGAGGCACAAGTCTTAGATCAGCTCCAATATTTTTTAACATATCTTTTTTTTCTTGTGTTTGGTTATCATTCATAACAATAACAGTTTTGTAACCAACTGAATTTCCTATTAAACACAATCCTATACCAGTATTTCCTGCTGTACCCTCAACAATAGTACCACCTTTTGAAATAAGTTTTTTTTCTTCAGCATTTTTTATTAAAGCTAAAGCAGCTCTATCTTTTACCGAGCCGCCAGGGTTTAGGAATTCAGCTTTACCATAAATATTACATCCACTTATCTCCGATGCTGCTTTTAATTTTATTAAAGGAGTATTACCAATTCCTTCTATAAAATTATTTTGAAAATTCTTCATATTATTCTTTAGTACTGTCTGGTGTTATACCATATGGTTTAAATGATTTATCTTCAATTGAACCTTCATTCATATTTTTAGCAGGTATACCTACCATTACAGCATTTTCCGGAACATCTTTTGTTACAACTGCATTAGCACCAATTTTTGCATTTTTACCAACTACAACTGGACCTAATACTTGTGCTCCTGAACCTACAACAACATTATCCATTAAAGTTGGATGTCTTTTTATATTTCTTTGATCGTCAGAATTTATACTTGGAGAAATTCCTCCAAGAGTTGCCATATGATATATGGTTACATTATCTCCTATGTCTGAGGTTTCACCTATAACTACACCCATTCCATGATCGATGAATAAGTTTTTACCAATTTTAGCTTTTGGATGAATTTCAATTCCTGTCATGAATCTTGAAAATTGTGAAATTATTCTTGCGATTAAATCAAAATTTGCGATTGCAAAAAAATTTGCAATTTTATGCATGAATACTGCTTTGACACCTGGGTATGTTAAAATTACAGCAAGCTTTGATTTTGCTGCAGGATCTCTTTCTATAATAGATTCTAAATATTCATTCATAATTTGTTTTTAGTTAATTAATTTTGCTAAAAACTACTTGCTGCAACAACAAGTAGTATCTTGAGGTTTGCATTTACATTTGTCTTTGCCTTCACATCTGCATTTATCATTTATGCAGTTGGCACATTTACATTTAAGATTACTACAAAGCATATTTTAGATATAGATACTTTAGTTGAAATTTCAATATTTTAATTTGACCTAACTACAATTGCTCTAATGTAAGCCCTTTTAAGTTAGCTGGAACAGCTATATCCATCATCTTTGGATTAGATAAATTAAGATTATTCATTATTTCAACATACTGATCTATAGAATCAACTTGCAGTCTTGGATTGTTATTTTTTTCACTACCAATCGTAGAATACATTTTTCCATTATAGTCGTGCGCTGGGAACACCATGGTTTTTTCTGGAAGTTTTAATAATTTGTTAAATAAAGAATTATATTGTTCTTTGGCATTACCATTTTGAAAATCAGTTCTACCAGTTCCATTTATTAAAAGAGTATCTCCTGTAAAAACTCTGTCGTTCATTAAAAAACTATAAGAGCAATCTGTATGACCAGGCGTATAAATAACTTTTAATTTAATTTGATCTATATCGATTACATCATCTTCTTTTACTCTTAAATCTACTACTTCAGATTTTGATTTCTCACCCATTATCTTTGTACAGTTTGTCCTTTTGTTTAATTCATTTAATCCTGTTACATGATCAGCATGAATGTGGGTATCTAAGACTTTTACAAGTTTAAGGTCTAAGTCCTTAAGTAAATTTAAATATTCCTCCGTTTTTTCTATAACTGGGTCAATAACTATGGCTTCTCTACCTTTAGCACTTGCTATAATGTACGTGTAGGTTGAAGATTTAGTGTCAAATAATTGCTTAAAGATCATTGTTTAGAAACATTATAAAAAATTGCAAGACAAATCAATCTTGCATATAATTTATTTTTAAAAACTTATTTAGGAGAAGTATATATGACACTAAAAATAAATAGCGTTGCACCAGATTTTAAAGCTAAGACACAGCAGGGTGAAATCTCATTTCATGATTGGCTTGGAGATAGTTGGGGAGTTTTATTTTCACACCCAAAAGACTTTACACCAGTTTGTACAACCGAGCTAGGAGCATTAGCTAGAATGAAACCAGAATTTGATGCAAGGAATGTAAAAGTAATTGGTTTAAGTGTAGATCCAGTAGAAGATCATGTTAAATGGTTAGACGATATTACTGATGTTTGTGGAATGAAACCTGAGTATCCAATTGTAGCAGACGAAAACTTAGCAGTTGCAAAACTTTACAATATGCTAGAAGCTGATGCAGGTGTAACCTCTGGAGGACGAACAGCAGTTGACAATGAAACTGTTAGAACTGTTTATGTTATAAGACCAGATAAAAGAATAGGTTTATTTCTAACTTATCCAATGACAACTGGAAGAAATTTTCATGAAATTTTAAGAGCGATTGATTCTATGCAAAGAACAATCAAACATAAAATTGCAACACCAGCAGATTGGAAACCAGGAGAGAAGGTTATTATTGTTCCAAAAGTAACTAATGACGAAGCAAAAAAAATATATCCTGATGGTTGGGAAACAATTAAGCCCTATTTAAGAAAAGTTCCAGATCCACATAAATAGTTGGATAAAGAAATTTTAAACCGACAATCTCAGCATTGGGAAAGTAATTTCTCATCTAAGCCTGAGATGTTCGGTTTAGATCCAAGTATAGCAGCAAAAAAAGCATTAGGTATTTTTTCAGATAACAAAATAAAAAACATTGTAGAATTAGGAGCTGGGCTTGGAAGAGATAGCTTGTTCTTTGGCGAAAACTCTTTACTAGTAAATTCACTCGATTACAGCCCGTCGGCTATATCTTCAATTAATCAAAAAATTAAAAATAAAAACCTCACAAAATTAATTACTGCAAAAATATTTGATATTAGAAAAAAACTTCCTTTCAAAGATAATTCAGTTGATGCATGTTTCTCGCATATGCTTTATTGCATGGCACTAAGTAATAATGAATTGTTAAGTTTGAACAATGAAATTTGCCGAATTCTCAAACCAAAAGGTATTAATATATACACAGCAAGAAATACAAATGATGCAGATTATAAGCAAGGAATACATAGAGGAGAGGACCTATACGAAAATCAAGGCTTTATCGTTCATTTTTTTTCAAAAGATAAAATTGAAAATCTTACTTCAGGTTTCAAAAATATTAGAATTGATGAATTTGAAGAAGGCAGTTTTCCAAGAAAATTGTATTTTGTAGTGAATAGGAAGTTATAGACTAGAAACGCTGATATTTTTTCATAGAAACTTTCGCTAACAATAAATTTGGATCTATAAATACTTTAGACTCTTTTATTTTTTTAAAAGATTTGTATGCAAAAATTGCTATGGGTAATTCAGTACAAGCAAGTATTATTTTTTTACAATTCATTTTCAATAAGTAATTTATTGCTGGTTTTATTGCTCTTTCAGCTTCTTTAATTTTACCGATTTTAACCAACTTAATTGCTTTATTAACATTTTTAATTTGTAGATTTTTATTAGGGCTTACCAATTTAAAATTCTTATCAAAATAATTACTATATATTTTTGTTTTTAAGGTTGCTTCTGTTGATAAAATACCAATTCTAGAGTTTTTTTTATAATTTTTCTTTGTATCCAAATAAACTTCTTTAGGCATACTAATAATTGGTATATTTACACTTTTTTGCAAATCATTGTACCAATAATGAGCAGTGTTACATGGCATAACAATAAACTTACATTTATTTTTTTGTAACAATCTGCATCCAGCAATTAAACTTTTTAAAACATTTTTATATTTTTTGATGTTTTTTAATCTATTTGGGATATTTGCTTTATTGTATAAAATAAACATTGGGTAATTCTGATCATTTTTACCTCTATTTAGAACTGCAAGTTTATTACAAAAGTCAAGTCCAGCTCTGGTTCCCATTCCTCCTAAAATGCCTATCATAATATTTTGTTATCCAATTTATTTAAAAGAAAATCAATGAATAAATATTATAAAAAGACTAGAGTAAAGTATGAATAAAAATCTTTTTGTCCTTACATTAAGTCAAATTTTTAGTTTTACGGCGGCACCAGTAACAGTTTTTTTAAGTGGAATAATTGGTTCTCAGATAAGTCCAATTAAATCTCTATCAACATTGCCGATGTCAATTTCAGTTGTTGGTATAGCTATAGGTGCCGTAATTGCGTCTAAAGTAATGAGTATTACTGGAAGAAAAACAGGTTTCATAATTGCATCAGTTGGTAATTCTATAGTTTCTATATGTGCAGCTTATTCAATTTTTATCCAGAATTTTTCACTATTTTGTTTTGTAAATTTTTTTCTTGGAGTAGGAATGGCATTCACTCATCAATATAGATTTGCAGCAGCAGAAAGTGTTGACAAGGACAAGGTACCAAAAGCAATTTCAATAATACTATTAGGTGGAATTGTTTCTGCAGTTATTGGCCCAGGTCTTGCTAATTATGCAAAAGATATTGTAAGTAATCATCTCTATGTTGGATCTTATTTATCTCTAGCTGTATTAACTTTTTTACCGTCAATTTTCTTTTTATTTTACAAAAATACAAAAAAAATTGAAATCAATATCAAATATTCTGGAAGGAATTATTTAGAGTTAATTTCTCAACCTAGATATTTACAGGCAATAGTCGCATCTGCCTTTGGTTATGCAATTATGACATTTTTGATGACTGCTACACCATTAAGCATGCATGTTATGGAAGGTATGAGTTTGAGCAAGACAAGCGTTGTTATACAAATACATGTAGCTGCAATGTTTTTACCATCATTGATCACTGGTAACTTAGTGAAAAAATTCGGTCATAGTAAAATAATGTATGCAGGTGTATCTCTTTATAGCATTACTGTAATTGCAAGTTTTTTTGATCAATCATTTCTTAATTATATGTTTGCTCTTATATTTTTAGGTTTTGGATGGAATTTTTTGTTTATTTCTGGAACAAGTTTATTAGTTCTTACTTACAAAGAGGAGGAAAAATTCAGAGCACAGGGATTAAATGATTTTATAGTTTATTCAGTCCATGCCATAGGAAGTTTGTCTGCTGGTATTTTAATAGTTCTTACAAATTGGAAAATGATGAATATAATATGCATTCCTCTTATGATTATAATTGTTTTAACAACATTTAGAGCAGATTATTTATCTAGGAAATGAGTTTTTTAATACTTGGATTTTTCACTGGTTTAAGCTTGATTTTAGCAATTGGTGCTCAAAATATTTTTGTAATAGAGCAGGGACTTAAAAAGAATTATACATTTTTAGTTTGCTTAATTTGCTCTATATCTGATTTTATTTTGATTTTTTTAGGTATATTTTTATTTGAATATTTTAAAACTTACTTCACTAAAAATATTGAGCTAGTTTTCAATGTATTACTATTTGTTTTTTTAATTTACTTTATTTATAATAAAGTAATATCTTTATATAAAAGTTCAGACTTCAACTTTGAAAATAATAGTTTATCACTAAAAGCAATAATAATTAAAACACTTGGATTTACCTATTTAAATCCACATGTTTATTCTGATACTGTTTTTTTTTTAGGAAATTTTTCAAAGAATTTTCAGGTTATCCATAAATATTTATTTGGCCTAGGAGCTTCCGTTGCTTCATTTATATTTTTCTTCTCTCTAGGTTACTTAGCAAAATTTTTTTCTAGTGATTTAATTAATTCAAAATCCTGGAAAATTATAAATTTTTTAATTATAATATTTATGACTGTTTTATCTAGTTACGTTTTTATGGAGATAATAAGTTTAATTTGAAAATCCATATTTTCTAAGTCTTGCATCACCTGTTCTTGCGTGAGCTTCCATGCCTTCATATCTGGAAATTCTTGCTGCCGCTGAGCCGACTTCTTTAGTAGATTCTTTTGTCATTCTTTGAAAACTCAATGTTTTAATAAATTTACCGACAAACAAACCACCAGTATATTTACCTGCACCTTTAGTAGGTAATATATGATTTGTTCCTGAACATTTATCTCCATATGCAACTGTTGTTTCTTCACCAATAAATAACGATCCATAATTTTTTAATCTGTTATGAAACCATTTATCATTTTTTGTTTGTACTTCTAAATGCTCAGGCGCATAATCATCACTTATCTGTGCCATTTCCTCTTCGTTATCACAAAGTATAACCTCACCATAATCTTTCCATGCAGCTTCAGCACTTGTTCTAGGCAATTCAGGTAATTCTGAAATTAATTCAGGAACTCTCTTCATTACTTCATCAGCAAGTTTTTTACTTGTTGTGTACAACCAAGCGGGAGAATTATATCCATGTTCAGCTTGACCGACTAAATCAACAGCAACTATTTCTGAGTCAGCTGTTTCATCGGCAATAACAGCTATTTCAGTTGGCCCAGCAAATAAATCAATTCCAACTTTTCCAAATAATATTCTTTTTGCTTCAGCAACGAACTGATTTCCTGGTCCTACCAACATATCTGCAGGTTCGTTTCCAAACATTCCATAAGTCATCGCTGCTATAGCTGGAACTCCACCTAAATTTAAAATCACATCAGCTCCACATAAGTTAGCGGTATAAATTATTGCAGGATGTGCACCAACATTTTCTTTAGGAGGACTACATGCAATAATATTTTTAACTCCAGCAACTTTAGCTGTAGTTACACTCATAACAGCAGATGCTATATGAGCATATCTTCCTCCAGGGATATAACATCCAGCGGTATTTACAGGAACTAATTTTTGTCCAGCAAACAGACCCTTTGACAATTCAACTTCAAAATCTTGTCCATAATTTTTCAACTGCGCTTCTGCAAATTTTCTAACTCTGTCATAAGAAAATTTAATATCATCTTTAGTTTTTATATCTAAAGATTTACTTATCTCGTCTATTTTTTGCTTGGAAACAATGATGTCTCCATCATATTTATCAAATTTTTTTGTTAACTCTTTACATCCTTCTTCTCTCGTTTTTTCAAGCTCAGTTAAAAGCTTTTGAACTACCTCTCTCGTTTTTAAATCGTCTGTAGATGGTTGTTTAGGAGATTTTTTTAAATACTTAATTGCCATATAAAATTCTAAATCATTAATTAATCTAAAGCAACAACGGCAGCTGCAATTGATGCTAATCTAGCTGTTGCAACATCAGATCTTGAAGTTATTACAACTGGAACCTTACCACCAACAACTACTCCAGCTGCACATGCACCCATAAAATAAACCATTATTTTTACTAATGCATTCCCTGTCTCAACGCTTGGAACAAGCAAAACATCAGCATCTCCAGCAACTAAATTTTTAATGCCTTTAATTTCTGCAGATTTTTTTGAAATACTATTATCAAACGCCAAAGGTCCAAAGACATCTGCGTTTAAATTTTCTTTTTTTGCTAACTCAGTTATTTCTTTTGCATCCAAGGAGCTTTGAACACTTTCTAATACTTCTTCGGTTGCAGATAAAACTGAAATTTTAGGTCTCATAGTGCCAATTCTATTACAAAAATTTATTACATTTTTAAGTATATGCATTTTTGTTTTAACATTTGGCGAGACGTTTAATGCGCCATCTGTAATAATAAGTGGCCTATCTTCTTTATTTAATGTCATATGCCAAATATGACTTAGTCTAGTTTTTCCAATTAAATTATATTTTTTTTTAATAACTTCTTTCATTAAAACATCTGTATGAATATGACCTTTAACTATTATTTTAATAGCTCCTTTCGATGCAAGATCTGCAGCAATTTCAGATGTTTTATTTTCAATTTTTTCATCAATAATTTCAAAATTTGAAATATCAAAATTTAACTCTAAGGCACATTTATCAATATCTTCTTTATCACCAATAAAAATTGGAGTTATTAAATTTTCATTTACTGCATCCATCACAGACATCATTGTCAATGGTTTTCCTGCATTAACAATACCTGCTAAAATTCCTTTTTTTCGATGAGCAACATCAAGAAGATTATTTGGGCAAACTATTTCTTTATCTGAAAGCATTTTTTTTTATATATAATTATTGAAATGTATATAGTAAGTTAATATGGCATAAAATGGAAATAGTAACAACAATTGCACCAATAGCTTTAGCATTGATAATGCTTACTCTTGGATTGGGTTTAACAATTCAGGACTTTACAAGAGTTGTAAATCAACCAAAAGATTTTATTGTAGGGTTACTTTGTCAGCTAATTTTACTACCTATCGTTGCGTTTTTACTAATTAAAGTTTTAAATACTCCTTTAGAATTAGCACTTGGAGTAATGATTATAGCTGCTGCACCGGGTGGCGTAACTTCAAATGTTTTAACTAAGTTTGCAAACGGAGATGTTGCTTTATCAATTTCTTTAACAGCTATTTTAAGTTTAATAAGTATAATATCTGTTCCATTTATAATTTTTAAATCTGCTGATTTATTAAATATTCAATACGCAACAAATGAAATTTCTATGTTGCAAATATCTTTAAAAATGTTCTTGGTAGTAACGTTACCTGTAATAATTGGAATGATTATTAGAAAATTTGTTCCTTTTTTATCATCAGAGGATAAATTAATGGAGAGAATATCTATTTTTCTTTTTGCGATAGTTTTCATTGCTATATGGGTTGAAGAAAAAGACAATATTTTATCTTATTTAAAACAAGCAGGATTAGTTACATTAATTCTTAATGTTGTAATGATGTTCATTGGTTATTATATAGCGAAATTTTTAGCCACAGGAATTGAGCAAAGAAAATGTATTTCATTAGAGTGTGGACTACAGAATGGTACCCTTGCAGTTTTTGTAGCTACTCAAATATTTGATGATATAGCCTTCATTGTTCCAACTGCAACATATGCTTTAGTTATGTTCTTGACATCAATAATATTCGTATTTTTATTAAGAAATACTAATTAATCATTTAAAACAGGACATTTTGAACCATTAAATAAATTAATTAATGATGAAAGATATTAAAAATTTGATAAAAACAAACTAAATGGAAAATATAACAAAAAATTTACAATTCGTATTATTAACAATAATTCTTATCAGCACAATTATTGCCGTTGGGATTGAGATCAAGACGATGTTTATCAATCAATCAGTCACATTAGCAGATTTGCTTTTAATGTTTCTATACCTTGAGGTTTTAGCAATGGTGAGAGTTTTTTGGGATCAACAATCAATAAGCATTACATTACCACTGTTGATAGCTATTACCGCACTTTCAAGATTTATAATTTTGCAAGGAAAAGAAATGGATCCTACAGGATTAGTTTATGAAGCGGTTGCAATTCTTTTAATAGCTGGTGCAATTGTAGTACTCCGTTTACGTCATAGCGATAAGTTAGGACTTAAATCAAAAAAAAGAAAATAAGTAAAATAATATGAAAAAAATTTTTTTCTTATTAATAATTTTTTTACCAAATGTAACTTTTGCAGCATCAATGAGCATGATTGGTGAAAAAGGTAAAGCTTCAGAGGTAAGCAAAGTTATTGAGATTAAAATGTATGACAATTATTATGAACCAAATATTATTGAAGTAAAAAAAGGTGAAACGATAAAGTTTGTTGTAATTAATCTTGGTGAATTAGTACATGAATTTAATATTGCTACAAAAGAAATGCATATAAAGCATCAACCCGAAATGATGATGATGGTTGAAAAAGATATTCTTCTAGGTGATAGAATAGATTTAAAAAAAATGAAGGAAGCTGCTAAAACAGATCACTCTATGGCTCACTCTCACTCAAATAGTGTTTTATTAGAACCAAAAAAAAGTGCAGATTTAATATGGAAATTTAGCAAAAATACCAAACTTGAAGCTGCTTGCAATATTCCAGGACATTACGAGTCTGGTATGGTTGCAAAAGTAAATATTAATTAAATAAATTATTTTAACAAAATATTAATATCTTTTAAAATATTTGAGGGTATTTTTATCTTTTTATTTGAATTTTGTCTCAATCTTTTAAATTTATTTTGACCTGGAAAAAAAATATCATTACCATTTTTAATTTTTGATAAACTTTTAACTTTTTTTATGTTTTCTTTAATTCTCTTATTATAATTGTTTATAAACAAATTTGGTTTCATTAAAATAAATAAGTGTCCAACGTTTTGTGGTCCATTAAAATCATCAAAAGGATCTCTTACCTTTCCTCCATGATTACTTCCAGTTATCACTCCACTTAAAATATCAACCATCCATGCTAAACCTGAACCTCTATAACCTGCAATTGGTAATTGAACACCTGATAAAGCTTTCTCAGCATTCGTAGTAATATTTCCAAATTTATCTAAAGCTGTGCCATAAGGAATTTTTTTTCCTAATTTTGCTGCAATTCTAATTTTTCCTCTATTAATCATTGACATTGAAGTATCTAAAACAAAAGGGATTTTTGAAGATGTTGGTGCTGCAAAGCAAATCGGATTTGTACCAAATAATTTCTTTTTGGAACCATATGGTGCTATTGCTGGAGGTGCGTTAGTGAAACAAATAGCAATTAAATTTTTTTTTGCTGCTTTTTCAGCATAATATCCTGATAGACCATAATGCCCACTGTTTTTAACAGCAACAAATCCAATACCAGCTTTCTTAGTAATTGATATTGCTTTCTTTATTGCAACATCTGCAGCTACAAAACCAATACTATCATCTGCATCTATATGACAAACAGATTTTGAAATATTCTTTATTTTAATTTTTGGATTTGGGTTAATTAATTTTTTTTTTATTCTATCACAATACATTTTGAGTCTTGAAAGACCATGAGATGGAGAGCCAACTAATTCAGCATTAATTAAAGCATCAGCACATATTTTTGAATGTAAAAGACTTAAATTATGTTTTTTAAAAATTTTAGTTATTATTTTTTTTAAAGCTTCTTTCTTCATTAAGATTTCAATTTCTTGAAAACCAATCAGAAAACTGATCTTTATTTTTGGATATATAATCTGGGAGTTTGACTAAATCTACTTTTTTTAATTTATAACTGTTATTCCATTTATTTGGATCTTTCTGATCCAAAAAATGGTTATAAAAAACTTCATGATTATCTATCTTTTCTTTGATAAATTCTAAATTAATATTATTATCTTCAAATTCATTATGATGACCTCCATTTTTCATTTTATTAAATAAATCCTCAGGTGATTTCAAATTTGTAAAATGCCAACCTCCATCGTTAATAATTTCAAGATTTGAATATTTGGTGCTTGAAAATAAAGTATCCAATCTCCATATCGGATATTTTTTATTTTTTAAATTTTTTAACCATGGCATTGACAAAAGTTTATTTTTTTTACATGCTTTTGATCCATGCCAAGGCATAGCATCATACAAAAGATTAAACTTATAATAAAAAAATAACTGTTTAAATATAATAATATCTGATTTAGATTTTAAAAATTGATTTGAATTTAAATTAGGTATTTCATCATTATCACTCAAAATTATTAAATCACTATTAGATGCACCATCAATTCCTTTCATCATAAATTCGTAGGATTGATCAATTCTTTTAAGACTATTAGCTCTTTTATCTATAGATTTAAGATTTTCATCTCTATTTATTTCATCAGGCTCTTTTTCAATAACAATATAAATAATTTTATCTTTAAATTTTTTATAATTATCTATGTTAAAATTAAGTGATTTTTTTTTTCCGCTATGTGAATAACAAGACTCTACAACAATAAATTTTTCAACTTTTTCGTTTAAAATATTAAAACGCACATCCATTAAAAGCTCTTCATCAAAATATGTTGTACAATCAAATATCTTCATTAATTTTTTAAAAAATTAGCCTTTTCCTCTCCAAGGAATTGTTTTATCAATAATTTTTCTTAAAGTGACATCGAATAGCAATCCAAGCATACCCATAATAAATATAGTTATCCATATCACCTCATATTGAAAATATTTTTTTGCAACGTTCTCAACAAAACCAATACCGGTTGTTCCAGCTAGAAATTCTGCTGCTACTAAGGTTCCCCAGCACATTCCAACTGCTACACGTATACCAGTTAATATTTCTGGAAGTGAATTAGGAAAAATTACATATCTTAATATTTGTCTCTTAGATGCCCCCAATGAATGAGCTGCATGGATTTTTGATAATTGTGTTCCAGAGGCACCAGCTCTTGCAGAAATAATCATAATTGAAAGAGAAACCATAAATAAAAGAAATACTTTTCCTGTATTATCAATTCCAAGAACTGATATTATTAATGGAGCCCATGCTAACGGTGGCACAGGTCTATATAGTTCAATTAATGGATCAAAAAAACCTTTTGCAAATCTATTTAGACCCATAAATAGTCCTAGAGGTACACCAATTATAATTCCAAAAACTAAACCTAGAAAAACTCTAAGGAATGAATCCCAAATATGTCCATAAGGCACAGGAATTTTGAATAATTTAAAATCACCAGTAACAATTTTTAAAACTTTACCTTTGAAATTCTGCTCTACAATTCCGTCTTTATTATGCACTGGGTACTTACCAGGCAGAATATCTGCTATCCAATCTGGTAAAATAAATCCAATTATTTTACTTACATCCATC
>Ga0111541_10000503_pt1 | contig 12740 bp, 9 predicted proteins | sample Knorr_S7_td_DCM__FD_83039 | JGI IMG/M metagenome (GOLD analysis project Ga0111541, IMG submission 83039) | Marine microbial communities from Southern Atlantic Ocean transect - Knorr_S7_td_DCM_ad_131m_LV_B (version 2) (version 2) | ecosystem: Environmental > Aquatic > Marine > Oceanic | place...
ACTGGGTTGGGGTTTATGGCCGCGAGCGGTTTCTACCATGTGTCAACCGCGATAGCGGGCCGCGTCGGGCCTTCTGATCCTGGTCGCTCGATCGCTGTGCTCACCGCTATCGGCGCATTTTGCAGCCCCATCTATTTGCCGGTTGGGGCTGTTCTCATCAACTCCTGGGGGTGGCGAGCAGCAATACAGATCTTCGCGGTGACGGGACTCATCGGTGCCCTACAGGCAGCCCACTTTGCCGGTGGCGGAAAATCAGATCAAGCATCTGGGCCTTCTCCCAAAGCGGTCACAGCGCTCCGTTCCGCCATCCATCGTCCCGCAGTGCGACGAATGCTGTTGGCGTATGCGTTTGCGGGGTTCTCGTTCAGCACTCTGCTCGTCTATCAGGTCCCCATCATGATCGACCAAGGCCTCGCGCTCAGTACCGCTGCGGGAATTGCTGGCTTCCGAGGTTTCTGTCAGCTTTTCGGTCGAGTGGGTGTGATCGCCGCCATCGCCAAACAAGAAGCCGCAGTGGCTCTACGCGTCAGCTACCTATTAGCTGCCAGCGGTTCCCTGTTCATTCTCGGCGGCAACATGTGGCTCGGCGTTGCCTACGGTGCGTTAGTTGGTAGCAGCCTCGGGGCAACCACACCTCTACAAGCCATCAACGCCCAAAACACTTTCGAACCCGAAGACTTAGGTCTGCTAATGGGGTTGCAACAATCGGTATTTGCGTTCGCTGGAGCTGCAGGGCCAGTCGTTGCTGGAATCACCGCAGATGTATCGGGCAGCCAAACCCCGACAGTGTGGATGTCGGTGTTGAGTCTGCTCCTCGCAGCCTTTCTCCTCAAAGGAAACCGAACAAAACAACCCATTGACTAGGAACCGTCGTTTTTTCCGACCCGGCTTCTAGGTTGTCAGAGTGCACCGGACCTTGTTGAGACTGGCTAGCGCCTGCGTGTTGGTGGTTGCGGGTTTGGAGAGGCACCCGGGGTAGATACCCTCTGATAGCGTTCTAACTGGGCCAACGACGTCCCTGTATCGAGAACATCTATCCAAGCGTTCCCTTATATCGGACGTCACCTATGCACGAAACAACACAGAGCGAACTCGGTTTGCCCGCGACCCAAGGTCTGTACGACCCTCGGTTCGAGCACGACGCGTGCGGTGTTGCCTTTGTTGTTGATATGCATGGCCGCAGTTCCCATGACATGGTGCAACGCGGTTTGACGTGTTTGTATCAACTCGACCATCGTGGCGCGACCGGCGCGGAAGCAAACGTTGGTGACGGGGCAGGAATGCTGATTCAGCTACCTGACTCGTTTTTTCGCCAAGTCACAGATTTCGAGCTACCCGAGGCTGGTAGCTACGCCGCTGGTATGGCGTTCCTTCCATCTGAGGATCCCGACGGTGCAGCTCAAGCCATTGAAGCGCTCGCCGAACAAGAAGGTCTTCGAGTTCTTGGATGGAGAGCGGTACCAACTGTTAGCTCTTCGCTGGGAAGTTTCGCTACCGACGCTATGCCGGTCTTTCGGACCGTGTTCATCGCAGGCTCAGAAAGCTCCCCAATCAGAGACCTGGACCTCGAACGGGCTGCGTTCATTCTCCGCAAAAGAATCGAACACGAGATTCAACCAGCCGTTTATTTCCCATCTTTGTCGTGCCGCACCTTTGTGTACAAAGGGATGCTTACCTGCGACCAGTTACCCGAATTCTTTCCTGATCTAACCGACGAACGACTGGAAAGCGCCCTCGCGTTAGTCCATTCACGATTCAGTACCAACACGTTTCCTTCTTGGCCCCTCGCCCACCCCTATCGCCTGATTGCGCACAACGGTGAAATCAACACTGTGATGGGGAACCGAAATTGGATGCGTGCCAGAGAGGGGAAACTTTCAACCGAACTATTCGGCGACGCGTTAGAACGCGCGTTACCGATTATGACTCAAGGCGCATCTGATACCGCCAGTTTCGATGAGGCCCTCGAACTTCTCTACCTAGGCGGACGGACCTTGCCCCACGCAGTGTTGATGATGATTCCCGAAGCTTGGGAAAATCATGACCGTCTCCCCCAATGGAAACGCGACTTCTACGAATATCACGCCGCATTGATGGAGCCCTGGGATGGGCCCGCTTCGATCGCGTTTACCGACGGAACGGTCATAGGTGCAGTTCTCGACCGCAACGGGTTACGACCATCACGATTTTGGGTCACCGAAGACGGACTAGTTGTAGTCGCGTCCGAAGTGGGGGTACTCGACCTGGACCAGAGCACAGTTGTACAAAAAGGACGACTGCAGCCAGGAAGGATGTTCCTGGTCGATACCGAACAAGGACGCATCATCGGTGACGAGGAAATCAAACAGACTCTCGCTGACACCGCCCCCTATGGCGACTGGCTACAAGAAGGGTTGTTGCATCTCGACGACCTACCCGACCGTTTCTTGTTAACACCTCAACATTCGTCGGTGGTGAAACGTCAACGCACCTTCGGTTACACCGAAGAAGAGCTAAAGATCTTGCTGGCTCCAATGGCACGAACCGGCGCAGAACCCATTGGGTCAATGGGCACCGACACGCCAATCGCAGTGCTGTCTCAACGCCCCAGACTTATCTTCGACTACTTCGCTCAACTTTTCGCTCAAGTCACGAACCCACCATTGGATGCCATCCGCGAAGAGTTGGTGACCTCCACCTCTTCAGTTGTGGGACCTGAGGGAAATGTTCTGCAACCCGGACCGGACTCTTGTCGCCAGATCGTTCTCCCCCACCCGGTGATTTCCAACGAAGACCTCGCCAAGGTGCTGTACCTCAACGAACACGGCGACCATCCCGAATTTAAATCGTTCGCAATCGACGGCTTGTATCCGGTAGCTGAGGGCGGCGCTGGAATGCGAACAGCGATCGAAGAAATTCAGGCGAAGGTCTCCGAAGCAATAGCCGACGGCGCAAAAATCATCGTGTTGTCCGACCGTTACAGCAACGCAGAAAACGCTCCCATTCCATCCCTGTTGCTCACCGGAGCTGTTCACCATCATCTCGTTCGTAACCGCACCCGAACCGAGGTTGGGTTAATTGTCGAATGTGGTGACGCCCGCGAGGTGCATCACATGGCGCTACTACTCGGCTATGGGGCTGGTGCGATCAACCCGTATCTCGCAATCGAATCGATCGAAGATCTCATCGAAGAGGGCGCTATCACAGAAGTTGACAGCAAAACAGCAGTGCGGAACTACATCAAAGGTTGTTCTAAGGGCGTGCTCAAAATCATGTCCAAGATGGGTATCTCTACTGTTGCTAGTTACACCGGTGCTCAAGTATTTGAATGTGTAGGCCTTTCGAATGAGGTCATTGACGACTATTTCACCGACACAACCTCGAAGTTGGGGGGCGTTGACCTCAACGTTCTTGCCGAAGAGGTTGCGTTGAGACACCGTTTCGCGTATCTCGACAACCCTGAAGAAGTAGCCCATCGAGATCTGTGGGCTGGCGGTGAGTACCAGTGGAGGCGGGAAGGTGAATTTCACTTATTTAACCCAGAGACGGTCTACAAGCTGCAGCATTCCACCCGCACAGGTCGGTACGAACTTTTTAAGGAGTACACCGAGCTTGTTGACACACAGTCAGAAGAACTAGCGACACTTAGAGGGCTGTTTACGTTAACTCCTAACGACGAAGGCCCAATCTCTATCGACGAGGTTGAGCCTGTTAACGAAATAGTGAAACGATTTTCGACTGGTGCTATGAGCTACGGCTCTATCTCTGCTGAGGCGCACGAAACACTCGCCATCGCTATGAACCGTTTAGGCGCGAAGTCCAACACCGGTGAAGGCGGAGAGGACCCAGAACGGTTTACCCCAGACGCGAACGGCGACTCCCGAAGATCAGCCATCAAACAAGTGGCGTCTGGCCGTTTCGGAGTGACCTCTGAGTACTTGGTGAATTCCGACGACATTCAGATCAAAATGGCTCAAGGAGCGAAACCAGGTGAAGGTGGACAACTCCCAGGCCCCAAGGTATGGCCATGGATAGCTAAGACCCGTCACTCCACTCCTGGAGTTGGACTGATTTCTCCCCCACCCCACCACGACATCTACTCCATCGAAGACTTAAAACAACTCATTCACGATTTAAAGAACTCAAACCCCGATGCGCGTATCCACGTCAAACTCGTCGCCGAAGTAGGCGTCGGAACCGTCGCAGCCGGTGTCTCCAAAGCAAAAGCTGATGTGGTGCTGATCTCAGGTCACGACGGCGGAACCGGCGCCTCCCCACTCACCTCACTGAAACACGCTGGCGGGCCATGGGAATTGGGTTTAGCTGAAACTCAACAAACGTTGTTGATCAACGGACTACGCGACCGAATCGTTGTACAAACCGACGGCCAACTAAAAACTGGTCGAGATGTCATCGTGGCAGCCCTTCTCGGTGCAGAAGAATTCGGTTTCGCGACTGCCCCCCTAGTTGTTTCTGGGTGCGTAATGATGCGCGTCTGCCATCTCGACACCTGCCCGGTTGGTGTCGCTACTCAAAACAAAGAACTCAGAGCCCGCTACAACGGCAAAGCAGAGTTCGTTGTTAATTTCTTTGAGTACATAGCTCAAGAAGTCAGAGAGTATTTAGCTGAGCTTGGTTTCCGATCAATCGAAGAAGCAATCGGCAGAGTTGATTGTCTCGACGTTGACCGCGCAGTCAATCACTGGAAAGCAGACGGTCTTGACCTAACACCAATTCTTCACGTGCCAACTTCTCCTTGGGAACAAGACCGTTTCTGCTCCCAAGAACAAGACCACGGGTTAGACAAAGCACTAGATCAAGAACTGATCCAGCAAGCCCAACCAGCACTAAGCGACGGCACCCCTGTCCGCATCGAAATACCTGTTTCAAACGTCAATCGCACTGTCGGAACGTTGCTCGGCCATCACCTCACAAAGAACCACGGCGGCGAAGGGCTACCCGACAACACAATCGACATCAACATGGCGGGCTCCGCTGGTCAAAGTTTTGGTGCCTTTGTACCTAAAGGCATCACGTTGCGTCTCTCAGGAGACGCTAACGACTATTTGGGTAAAGGCCTTTCCGGTGGCCGCATCACACTGCAACCGCCAAGCAACGCTTCACCAAATTTCGTTGCTGAAGAAAACGTCATCGCCGGGAACGTCATCTTGTACGGGGCAACCTCAGGCGAGGTGTACATCCGAGGCATAGTCGGTGAACGTTTCTGTGTTCGGAACTCAGGTGCAACAGCCGTCGTGGAGGGAATCGGCGACCACGGATGTGAGTACATGACCGGAGGCACCGTCGTCATTTTGGGCGCTACTGGAAGAAACTTCGGTGCTGGAATGTCAGGCGGCGTGGCATTTGTTTACGACCCGGACGACGAGTTCCACCGCAACCTCAACACCGAGATGGTGGACTTAGAAAGTTCGTTGTCTGAAGAAGACGCAGACGCTCTTCGAGACATCATTCGACGTCACCTCGAAGAGACAAACTCAGCTGTTGCTGCAACCGTTCTGGATCGTTGGCACCAACACGTCCGCTCATTTAAGAAAGTGATGCCAAAGGACTATCGGCGAGTGCTCGATGCGATCGCTACAGCTGAAGAGCACGGGCACAACGTTGAAGAAGCCGTAATGGCAGCGGCGAAGGGGTGAGGGAAAGTGGCTGACATTCGCGGATTTCTAAAACATTCACGGCAAACCCCGACGCGCAGACCTGTCCCCGTTCGCCTACTTGACTGGAACGAGGTCTACGAAGACTTCGATCAAGCAGATCTGAAAGATCAAGCAAGCAGGTGCATGGACTGCGGAATTCCCTTCTGCAACAGTGGCTGCCCTCTGGGGAACATCATTCCAGATTGGAACGATCTCGTTTACAAAGACCGATGGAAAGAAGCAATTGACCGGCTACACGCAACGAACAACTTCCCCGAGTTCACTGGACGCCTGTGCCCCGCCCCATGCGAAGGAGCATGCGTCTTGGGAATCAACCAGGACCCGGTCGCCATCAAACAGGTTGAAGTAACCATCATCGACCACGCATTCGAGATGGGTTGGGTCACTCCAGTAACCCCAAGTGTTCTTTCCGGCAAGTCAGTTGCAGTGGTTGGTAGCGGTCCGGCAGGTCTCGCAGCCGCCCAACAACTGACACGCGCCGGACATTCTGTGGTCGTCTTTGAACGCGCTGACCGAATCGGTGGCCTCCTGAGATACGGCATCCCTGAATTCAAAATGGAGAAACGGCATATAGATCGCCGTATCGAACAGATGGAACTCGAGGGCACAGAGTTTCGAACAGGAGTAGACGTAGGCGTAGATATCACCAGTAGCGAACTGCAAGAGCAGTTCGATGCGGTTGTATTGGCTGGCGGCGCAACACAATGGCGCGACCTTCCAATAGAAGGCAGAGAATTAAACGGCATCTACCAGGCTATGGAATATCTCCCTTGGGCTAATCGAGCCCAACACGGAGACATGGGTGTCGAAGAGGTTCCCATTTCCGCCGCAGGTAAGAAAGTTGTCATTATCGGCGGGGGCGACACTGGAGCGGACTGCCTCGGTACCGCTCATAGGCAAGGCGCAAGTTCAGTCCATCAATTCGAAATAATGGCACGCCCTCCTGAGGAACGTTCAGATGGGAATCCGTGGCCAACGTTCCCGATGACCTTCAAAACAACGTCCGCTCATGAAGAAGGCGGCGAACGGATCTATTCGGTCAATACTGAAAAATTTGTGGGAGATGACGACGGAAACGTTCGTGCGCTCGCCGCACACGAAGTCGAATTCAAAGACGGTCGTTTCGAGAAGGTCCCTGGTTCAGATTTTGAACTAGAAGCAGATGCAGTATTTCTAGCGATGGGCTTCACGGGACCCGAGAAGGGCGATCTCTTAACTCAATTGGGGGTAGATCTCGACGAGAGATCCAATGTCGCTCGCGACAGCGACTTCTCAACCAATGTTGACGGGGTATGGGTGTGCGGCGACATGGGCCGAGGGCAAAGCCTCATCGTGTGGGCTATCGCTGAAGGTCGTTCTTGTGCTGCTTCGGTGGACGCTTTCTTGACTGGTTCCACGGCGCTCATGTCTCCGGTGGCACCCACTGATCGGCCATTGAACTAGCGCCGCTGTTTCGCAACGGATCGTCCTATCGGGCTACCGAAAGTCCATCTTCTAGGTACTGATCCAATTTGGCTAATGCGACTGGGGTCGCTTCCATGATGCGCGCTACAAGCTCCTGTTGGCTGGAGTCTCGTACCTTGTCTCTCTTCGCTCGACTAAACCCGTCTAGCCGAGCATTCGACAGCCACTCTTTGAGATCAGGGTCAGAATTCCATCGAATCGAGTTCAAGGCATTGTCTCTCGTTGTTCGCATCCAGTCCAAAGTGTCATTGGGGTGCGGCACAACCGTGCATAGCTCGTTCTTTGTCGCATCATCATCGTAAGTCGCCTCAACGTGGGCAATGAACGCTGCGCTAAACACCTGTTGGCAGGTTCTCACCGTCTGCAATGTCAGATGGTCCGGCTCGAAAATGGGTCGTACGGGTCGGTTCGCTAAACCGTCTGCTGTGCAGTCGACATGAACTGTGTCACGACTAGTCGGAATTTGCCCATGGTCAAGGTCGATCTGATCTGTGGCGATTTGTTGGACCCTGCCCATACGAACCACATTGCGAATCCGGCGCAGTTCGTCTAACTCGGCGACCGTAACAGTGCAGCATCGGTACATCGTTGGGCGAACCGAATGGTCGAATTGCAGCAACGCGCCCTGTTGCACCAATTCATCAAACATCTGATCTGCATCAACGGACGCAGCCACGATCTCCATCGTCTCGACCTGACGAAGGAGAGCCTGCTCCGCGAATTCATCTCCCGGCTGAATGGACGCCCGATCCAACATCCACTGATCTCGCGGCACAACCCACCTAATGGCATCTGGATCGACGCTGTTGCCGAGCAGCCAAAGACACGAATCAATCGCGGTCTTTCCCCCGCCTACAACCACATACCCCTCCGGGTGTCATCAATGTCTGGCAGTCCATTCGGAGGTATACATGTGACTCCATCGACCACCTCGTAACTGGGGGCCGTGACCGACGGAACCGTCACATTCATGTACGTAGCATCAACGGTCTTTGCGGCTTCGATGCGTGTTTCAACTCCGGATACCAAATTCCTAACGGTTCCATTGCCAACGTATTCACACATGGGGAGGTAGTTCACCCTTCCCGTAGGCAGGAACTGCTGGTTCATAACCTGATCGAAATAGGTGACCACCTCAGTACCGGACGCCAGTTCGTACAGCCCGGCGTTCAAACCAACCAAATCCTTCAGGTTCGTTCCCAATGCTCGCGAATTCACACCATAAAACGAAGACGGCTGGTGCAGCCGCACGAACGGATATGAGTCATTCCAGTGACCACCAGGACGACCGTGACGGTCAACAATGGTGACCGTAGCTTCGGTTTCATTCATGAGTACATCTGTGAATGCCATGCCCATCGCGCCGGCCCCTACAACCAGATAGTCGCTAACGCCGTTCATGCCCATGAGAACTAACCCTGAATATCGGGACCGGCGGCCTCTATCTCAAACTTCACAATGCATCTCTGATCTTCTGTCATTGCTCTGCGGTAATCGTCCCAATCGGGGTGCTCCCCACTCAGCGTCCGGTAATAGTTCACCAGAAGGTCCATAGCGTCAGGCAGACTCACGATGTCTGAGCGACACTGCAACTGCACCCATCGACCAAGCCACTTGTCGGGAAACACGCACAGCCAAGACACGGGGTCTCTGCGAAGATTCCAGGTCTTAATTGCTGTCTCTCGGGTACTCATAATGATTTCGTTATCAACCACAGCGAGAGTCACCGGGGACATCTGAGGGGAACCGTCTCGGCGTCGAGTCGCCAAAACAGCTCGGGAATTATCGCGGACGTAGTCCAAACCTTTTTCGATTTCCATACGATCATCCTGACACGTAAAGCAGCATTCAACTAAGTCTGATTCTCGCAGACTGCTCTAGGGTGAGTTAATGGCCCAGACCCACAAGATCGACAGCGGTCGCGGCTGGGTTGTGGCATTTGGTGGATGTCTCATCAATACATGGACCTTCGGCGTCTTTTACGCGTTCGCTACAGCGTTAGAACAAATGGTCGAAGAGTTCAACGCCAGTCTCTCGGGCATCGCTGCGTTCTTTGCGGTCACAACATTCTTGTTCTTTGCCACCGGGATAGTTGCTGGACCATTAGCTGACCGTTTTGGCGCAAGACGACTAATTACGGTGGGAGCGGTGCTGATGGGTGGGGGCCTGTGGCTCACCGCCCAAGTCGATTCTCTGTTCGCAGGAATCTTGATCTACGGACTCGGTGTCGGACTGGGTATCGGCTCATATTTAGTACCCCTGAGCGTCGCGACGGGCGCCTGGTTCGAAAAACATCGAACCCTTGCCCTGGGCATCAACACCGTCGGTATTGGACTCGGAACTCTGATCCTGGTCCCGGTAGCAGAGTGGCTGATCCGCACGGCCGGATGGCGTAACGCGTTTGAACTCATGGGAATTGGAAGCGCAATCGTTTACTTCCTAGTGGCCCTCACCTCGTTTAGACCTCCGACTCCGCCAGCCCCTGTAGCAACAAGCATTTCTGCAGCACGCAAAGCTCTCCGAAGATCAGAATTTTGGCGGCTATACGTCGCTGGCTTCCTCATGTCAGTTGCTCTATTCATCCCCTTTGTCTTTTTGGTGCAATACGCCAAAGAGCAAGGCATCGCATCCAGCACCGCTGCTTTCCTCATCACCTCACTTGGGCTCGGCAGCGTGCTTGGCCGCCTCGGCCTCGGCGTTTTGGGTATGCGACTAGGTGTTCTACCGCTCATTATCATGTGCTTCGCCATTCAACCCATCGCCTACATCGTCTGGTTAATCGCCGGGGCGAACTATCCGCTGCTACTGCTATTCGCCGCTTTACTGGGCGTGGGATACGGCGGATTCGTTGCGTTAAGCCCGGTCGCAATGGCCGGAATTTTTGGTCTTGAGGGGCTGGGTGGTGTCCTCGGAATCCAGTACACGTCAGCTGGAGTAGGCGCTCTAATTGGACCAATTGCAGCCGGAGCAATTATCGATGCAACTGGTTCTTACACGGTTGCGATCGTTGGCGCGATTTTTGTTTCTCTCGCAGCGGTATTTTCGGTGATACCAATGTGGCGTCTTGGTAGTGGGACACCCCCGCCGCCTCCAGCTATTCAGACTCGTTTCTATTTGAGTGAACCCACAGTGTGGCTGGTGTCGCCTAGATCTCGTTAGGGAACCTGGGTTAGGGCGTACACTTCGTACGTGACACCGCCCCCAGGGTGCAGTTGCCCAATGCCAACTCCTTGAACATTGTTCAACCAGGCGTACTTCTCATCACCAGTCTCAAATTGAGGCGCTGACCGTGCCACACCCGCTGAAGGTTCTCCGATGCCTTTGTACTGCATCAAGATCACTGCGTTGTCATCGGTAACCAATGTGAGACGAACGTCCAGCTGAATGTTCCGATCGGCGCGTGCGGTCACCCAGTCGCCACCTGGCGAAACAACGGTGCCATTGAGGCGTTCACCGGCAAAGGTGCCACCTGCAACCTCAGCAATGATTCTTGTGCCGTGTGGCCCTCCCTTGATGATTTGGGCCCCCTCCGCGACCTGAAGATCGAGGGTGAAGAGGTGTTCGACGTCGAGTTGTTCAAGTGCCATTTCTTAAGCCTTCCACATTTGGTGCTAGGTCAGCCCAAATTAAAGAAGTCGATCAATTCGGGAGGCATTTCATCGACATCTATTTCGAAAAGCTCCAAGAGGACGCCGTCAGGAGCGGAGCACATCAAATATCGCCAGTTCCCGAATTCTCTGATATCGGATCGAAATTCGACGCCATTGGCAATCATGCGTTCTCTGAGGTCGGACAATCCTTCAACCCGAATGCCGACGTGGTGATAGGCACCATTGGAGGTTCCTCGGGGTTGCTGGTCGTAAACATTGATACGTCCCTGACCAACTTTCATAAATATGTTGCGGGATCCTCCGAATTCTCCGTCGTAGCTCACGACCGCTCCGAGGTTGTTTTGCCACCATTCGATGGTCGCTGACGCGTCGCTCGCGAAAATGTGAACGTGATGCAGGTCAAGCACTGAAATCCTAAAGGGTTCGGTTATCTGTGCGAGCGCCGCTGTAAATGATCTGCCTCATCGCGTCGGCTGCTCGCTTGTGGAAGTCAACTGAGGCTGGTTCGAGGTCATCTTGGGGTTGCGGGCAATGCTCGAAATTGTTGTGTTTGTCTTCACCGCGCACTAACGAAGCGCTGTCCCATTCACTCAGTGTTTGTTCGGTAGTAGTGGGCATGTAGTGAAACGAAAGGCCAATGCGGCGGTCGTCGGTGGTGTTGGGGCCAGATCCGTGCGCGGTTCGGACGTTGTGGAAGGAGACTTGTCCAGGCTTCAACGGCATAGGGACTGTGCCATGTTGTGTCACATCGATTTCAAGTTCTTGGCCTCGACTTAGCAAGTTGTCTTTTGCATAGGTCTCTTCATGGCCAAGAATTTCTTTGTGGCTGCCCGGGATAACGCTCATGCAACCAGCAGCCTCGCTTGCATCACTAAGCGCAATCCAGATCGAGACAACATCAGAGTTAGACAGCCCCCAATATTGGAGGTCTTGGTGCCAGCCGACATAGCTGGGACTATGGGCTTCTTTGATCCAAAACACTGAATTCCAGCAGAGAATGTCCGGACCAATGAGATCCTCGACAGCGTCGAGGATGGTTTCGTTTCTCATGAGCTCATCGATCCACGGAAACAAAATATGTCCGCTGGAACGCTCGTGAGCGGGCAACGACCCGCCTCGCATCAATTCCCATCGCTCTAGGCGAATTCGACAGTCACGGACTTCTTCTGCGGTGAGCACATCTAGCGGCGAAACCCATCCGTCATTTTCGTATTGTTGTATTTGATCGGCGCTAAAGACCTTGCCCATGGCACAAGGCTATTCGGATCTGAAGCGCTGTGGTGAACTGACTGTTTCAGAGCAGTTAATCCAGAGGGTGCGACTGTCCTGGGGCGCTGAATCTATGCTCTTAGAAGATTAAGGGGGCGGGATGTTAGAGCACATCCGAGTTATCGATCTTTGCGATGGAGCCAGCCAGTTCGCGGGACATATTTTGGCTCGTCTCGGCGCTGAAGTAATAGCAGTCGAACCGCGTGGAGGCGTCTCCACGCGTCATTCAGGACCCTATGTGGCCGATGACCCTCACCTGGACTTCAGCCTCACCCATTGGGCCTACAACAGAGGAAAGAAATCTGTTGTCTTGGATATTGAGTTGGAACAAGAACGCGAAAAGTTTTTGAGTCTCGTCCAAAGTGCCGACATTTTGTTCGAAGATTGCCAACCCGGCTACTTGGAGTCTCTCGGTCTCTCTCCCCTAGATCTCGCCAATACGAATCCACAAATAATCCATGCCTCTATTACCCCTTACGGGCTCACCGGTCCGCGGTCAAATTGGCTGGGGACAGACTTAACCGCGGTGGCGGGAAGTTCTTTTTTGTATGCAAGCGGTGATGCGGACCGTGCTCCGCTCAGAATAGGAGTTCCTCACAGTTTTCTTCATGGTGCAGCTGACGCCGCTGCAGCGAGTTTGGTCGCCCTTCAAGAACGGAATCGAAGCGGCATAGGTCAACACATCGACGTCTCGGCTCAGGAATCTGTAACCATTGGATTTCCTCAGAACGTCGCGCCG
>Ga0111541_10000504_pt1 | contig 12739 bp, 10 predicted proteins | sample Knorr_S7_td_DCM__FD_83039 | JGI IMG/M metagenome (GOLD analysis project Ga0111541, IMG submission 83039) | Marine microbial communities from Southern Atlantic Ocean transect - Knorr_S7_td_DCM_ad_131m_LV_B (version 2) (version 2) | ecosystem: Environmental > Aquatic > Marine > Oceanic | place...
ATATCTATTTTAAATTAATATTAATTTTTTTATCTATACTAAGGTTTTGCTGTTATTCCACCATCTATTATAATTTCTGTACCAGTGATATAATCTGCTTGGTTACTTAATAAAAATAAAATTGTATTTGCAATGTCTTCAGGTTTACCTATTCTTTTAAGGGGTATATTTTTTGATAATTGCTTTTTAGCAGATGGATTTTTTTTCCATCTAATTTGCATGGGTGTTTCAACTGCACCAGGTAAAATACTATTTGATCTTATATTGTAAGCAGCAAACTGAATTGCAACAGATTTTGATAATCTAATCATTCCAGCTTTTGAGGCACCATATGCATCTTGAGGCTTATCATCACCGGATAAAGAATCTATTGAAGAAATATGCACCATGGATCCAAATTTATTTTTTTTCATTTTTGGCACAACTAATTTAACTAAATATGCCATGCTTTTTAAATTAATTTTGAAAACCTTTTCCCATGTATCAAAATTTATTTTAGTTACAGAAATATCTTTATCAAACCATAATACACCAGCTGCATTAACTAAATAATCAATTGACTTATTTTTAAGATAAAAACTTTCAATAGCTTTTTTTAATTCAGAAAAATTTGTTATATCCACTTTTACAAAAGAAATATTTTTATTTTGAAGATATTTATTTGGGGGTTTTTTAATATCTAACATTAAAATTTTAATTCCTAATAAACATATTTTATCAACTGTTTTTAGCCCTATACCTCCTGAAGCTCCAGATATTACTGCTGTTTTTCCTCTAAAATTTAGTTTCATAAAATAAATAGATATATACTCTAATATTTCAAAAATAATAATTGATTTAAAAAATATATGTATTTAAAGCATATTATATGCTCAAAACAATTAGTCCAATTGATAATACTATCTATGTAGAAAGAGAGTATGCTCAAAATCAAGAAATTGAAGATGCATTAAATTTATCAAAAAAAGCTTTTCTTAATTGGCGAAATAAACCTCTTGAAGAAAGAAAAAAACTCTTAATAAAATTTGTAGATTTTTTTTTACAAAACAATAAACAAATAGAGGAAGAGTTATGTAAACAAATGGGCAGACCCATTAGCCAGTGTGGAGGCGAAATGAATGGATTTGAAGAAAGAGCTCGTTACATGATTGAAAATTCAGAAAAGGCTTTAGAAAAAATAATATCTAAAAAAAATGACGAGTTTGATAATTTTATAACAAAAGATCCTCTTGGAACTATTTTTATAATTGCTCCATGGAATTATCCTTATAATACTTCTGTTAATTCAATTGTCCCATCGCTTTTGGCTGGAAACAGTGTGATTTTAAAACATTCATCTCAGACACCACTCTGTGCTGAACAGTTGTTTAAGGCTGCAAAACTTTCTGATATACCTGAAGGTGTTTTTCAGTTTTTACATTTGGATCATCAATCAACATCAAAAATTATTTCAGATAATAGAATTGACCATGTACTTTTTACTGGATCTGTTAGTGGAGGTAGAGAAGTCAAAAAAGCAATTGGTGAAAGGTTTATTAATGCTGGTTTAGAATTGGGTGGTAAAGATCCAGCGTATGTAAGAAAAGATTGTAATCTACAGCATGCTATAGAAAATTTAGCTGATGGATCTTTTTATAATTCAGGACAGTCATGCTGTGGAATTGAAAGAATTTATGTTGATGGAGAGATCTATAATGATTTTATAGATGGAATGAAATCCTTTACAGAAAAATATGTTTTAGATGATCCTCTAAAACCTGAAACTAATCTTGGTCCAGTAGTTAAAATTTCTGCTGCAAAATCTATACGTTCACAAGTTAAACAAGCTTTAGTTGAAGGAGCTAAAGATTTAATTGAAAAAAGTAATTTTAAAATTTCTGAAGATGTTAATTGTTATGTAAGTCCATCAATCTTGATTGATGTTGATCATAATATGAAATTTATGATGGAAGAAACTTTTGGCCCCACGGTTGGTATTATGAAAGTTAAAAATGAAGATGAAGCTGCAAAATTAATGAATGATAGTCCATATGGTTTAACAGCTTGTATATGGACTTCTGATAAGGAATTTGCTGAAAGATTTGGTCCAAGAATTAATACGGGTACATTTTTTATGAATAGATGTGATTACTTAGATCCCGGACTAGCATGGACGGGAGTAAAAAATACAGGCACTGGCGTTACCTTATCAGTTCTTGGTTTTAATTATGTAACTAGAGCTAAAAGTTATCATTATAGGACTATTTAAAATGGCTATTATAGAAAACATGAACTGGAATTATCCTACACCTCTTTGGTTTGGAATAAATAGAATAAAAGAAATTCAAAATGCTTGTAATAATTTAAATATTTTCAATCCTTTAGTTGTTACTGATCCAGGCATTCTTAATACAAATATTATTTCTAAGGTAAAACAATCATTAATTAATGATGTTAATATATATAGTGACGTTCAAGGTAATCCAACAGGTTCTAATGTAATGAATGGTGTTGAAATTTTTAATGCAAGAAAGCATGATGGGATAATTGCTGTTGGTGGTGGGTCAGCAATGGATGTTGGAAAGGGAATAGCTTTTATGGCAGGTCAATCAAGACCATTATGGGATTTTGAAGACATAGATGATTATTGGACAAGAGCAAATAGTGAAGCAATTTATCCCGTTATTGCTGTTCCAACAACAGCAGGCACAGGGTCAGAAACAGGTAGAGCTGGTGTTTTTACTAATGAACAAACTCATGAGAAAAAAATTATATTCCATCCTAAAATGATGCCTGCAATAGTAATACTGGACCCAGATTTAACAGTTGAATTACCGCCATCTTTAACCGCTTTTACAGGAATGGATGTTCTAGCTCATTGTTTAGAGGCTTATTCTTCAAACTTTTTTCATCCTTTATCGCAAGGTATTGCTATTGAAGGAATATCTATAGTAAAAAATTACTTGGTTCGAGCATACAAAAATGGAAATGATATGGAGGCACGATCTTATATGTTGGCTGGTTCTGCAATGGGATCTACAGCATTTCAAAAAGGACTTGGGGCTATCCATTCTTTGAGTCACCCTGTGGGTGCTATTTACAATACACATCATGGACTTACAAATGCTGTATTTATGCCCTATGTATTAGAAAGAAATAGGGAAGCTATAGAAGAAAAAATAATTAAGATTTCAAAATATTTAAGTTTGGAAAACACAAGCTTCGAAGGGTTTATGAAATGGATCTTAGATCTTCGAAAGGAATTAGAAATACCTCATACTTTAAAGGAACTAATCAAAGATGATTCAAAATTAAAAAAAATGAGTGAACTTGCTTTACAAGATCCTTCAACGGGTGGAAATCCTATTATTTTAAATCAGAAAGATTTTTTAGAATTATATGAAAAATCTTATTTAGGAAAATTATTTTACAGCAAATGAATAAAAAAAAATTAAGAAGCGAAAATTGGTTTAATAATCCTGATAATCCAAGCATGACGGCTTTGTATTTAGAGAGATATTTAAACTATGGATTAACAAGAAAAGAATTACAATCTGGCAAACCAATTATTGGTATTGCTCAAAGTGGTAGTGATTTATCACCTTGTAATAGGCATTTTTTGGAATTATCAAATAGAATTAAAGCTGGGATAAGAGATGCTGGTGGAATTCCTTTTGAATTTCCTACACATCCAATCCAAGAAACAGGAAAGAGACCTACTGCACTTTTAGATAGAAACTTAGCTTATTTGTCATTAGTTGAAGTTTTGTATGGTTATCCAATTGATGGGGTAGTTTTAACAACAGGGTGTGATAAAACTACTCCTGCTAGTTTGATGGCTGCAGCCACAGTTAATTTACCATCAATTGTATTATCAGGAGGACCAATGCTTGATGGTAATTATAAAGGTAAAAAAGTTGGATCAGGAACTGTTGTTTGGGAAGCTAGAAGAATGCATTCTAGGGGTGAAATTAATTATGAAGAATTTATGGATTTAGTTGCTGCTTCAGCACCAAGTGTTGGTCATTGCAATACTATGGGAACAGCATCTTCTATGAATTCAATTGCTGAGGCTTTAGGGATGTCACTACCTGGTTGTGCCGCAATACCAGCTCCATACAGAGAGAGATCTCAAATGGCTTATGATACAGGATTGAGAAGTGTTGGAATTGTAAAAGAAGATTTAAAACCATCTGATATTATGACAATGGATGCATTTAAAAATGCTATAGTAACAGCCTCAGCTATTGGTGCTTCAACAAATGCACCTCCACATATAATAGCAATAGCCAAACAATTAAATTTAGATTTAAACTTAAATCATTGGGAAGATTGGGGAGAAAAAATACCACTTTTAGTTAATCTTCAACCTGCAGGAGAATATTTAGGTGAAGGTTATTTTCAAGCTGGAGGAGTTCCAGCAGTAATGAAAGAACTCTTAGATAATAATAAATTATCAAATCATGCAATAACAATTACTGGAAAGACTATAAAAGAAAATTTAGAAAAGTCAGAATGCAAAAATAAAAATGTAATATACAGTTTTAATAAACCAATAAAAGAAAACGCAGGTTTTTTAGTTCTAAGAAGTAATTTTCTTGATTCAGCAATAATGAAGATGTCTGTTGTAAGTGAGGAATTTAAAAATAGATATTTAACTAATAAAGATAAACCAATGGAGTTTATAGTTAGAGCAATTGTTTTTGATGGACCAGAACACTATCATCATGAAATTAATAATCCTAAATTAAATATAGATGAAAATTGTATATTAATTATTAGAGGTTGTGGGCCTGTTGGATATCCAGGTGCTGCTGAGGTTGTAAATATGCAACCACCAGATCACTTATTAAAAAAGGGAATTAGTTCTTTACCATGTTTAGGAGATGGTAGACAAAGTGGAACATCTGAAAGCCCTTCAATATTGAATGTATCACCTGAAGCAGCTATTGGAGGAAAATTATCAATTATTCGTAATAATGATCAAATAAAAGTTGATTTACTAAATAAGCGTGTTGATGTTCTAATAGAAGAAGATGAGATCAATGAGAGAATTAAAAAAAATAAATTTCAAATTCCAGCTAATCAGACACCTTGGCAGGAAATTTCAAGAGAATACGTTGGTCAGTTAGCAGAAGGAGCGTGTTTGGATTTAAAAGAAAAATATATAGATGTTGCTCGAAAAAAAGGAATACCAAGAGATAACCACTAAAAATCTATTAATTTAATTTAAAGCAATATATGTTATTTAAAATTATTATTAAAATATATCTAAACAAAATTTAAATTCTATGAATGAAATAGCTAATTATCCTTCTTTAAAAAACAAAACAGTAATTATCACTGGTGGTGCATCTGGCATTGGCTCTTCAATAGTAGAAAATTTTTTACAACAAGGATCGAAAGTAGCTTTTTTAGATAAAGAAATTGAACTTGGAAATCAACTAGTATCAAAGCTAAATAATTATGAACATAAACCTTTATTTAAAGTTTGTGATTTAAAAAATATTAAAGAATTGAAAGACTCAATTATAGAAATTGGAAAAGATTTAGGACCAACATCTATTTTAGTTAACAACGCTGCTAATGATGAAAGACATCATATTGATGATGTAACTGAAGAATTTTGGGATGACAGAATGCAAGTCAATCTTAGACATTATTTTTTTACAACTCAGGTTGTCTATAAAGATATGAAAAAATTAGGTAGTGGGGCTATTGTTAATATTGGGAGTTTTTCATGGATGTTAGGTCAAGGTAATATGCCTGCTTACACAACTGCAAAATCAGCAATTATGGGACTTACAAGAACCTTGGCAAGAGATTTAGGAGAATACAATATTAGAGTTAACTGCGTCGTACCTGGATGGATTTTAACTGAAAGACAAAAAAAATTATGGCTTACTCCTGAAGCTGAAAAAGAACAACTTGAACGTCAATGCATCAAAAGAATGCTTGTACCCGATGATATAGCAAAGACTGTTTTATTTTTTGCTTCAGAACAAAGCTCTGGATGTACTGCTCAAAACTATGTCGTAGACGGAGGAGTAGTAAATTAATGTCAAAAAAAGAAAAAATTGCTTTTGGCCGTCTAAATTTAATGAGGAATGATCAGATTGGCAAAAATAAAAAAATAAGAATAGGATTTGTGGGTGGTGGACCAAACTCCTTTATAGGATATTCTCACAGATTAGCATCAAGATTTGATAATCGTTTTGATTTTGTTGCAGGAGTATTTTCAAGAGATATAAAAAAATCAATATCTTTTGGTCAATCTTTAGGATTAGATAAAGATCGTTGCTATAATAGTTATGTTTCTATGGCAAAAAATGAATCAAAAAGAGAAGATGGTATTGAGGCAGTAGGAATTATGACACCATCAGGTGATCATTATAAAATTGCGAAAGAATTTATAGAGAACAAAGTTCATATTATTTGTGATAAACCATTAACTGCCAATATTGAAGATGCAGTTAAGTTAAAAAAATTAGTGATTAAATATAAAGTTATATTTGCTTTAACCCATAATTATTCAGCATATCCAATGTTAAGAGAGGCAAAAACAATTATTGAAAAAGGAAAATTAGGAAAAATAAATTTGATTAATGTTGAGTATCCACAAGGTTATACTGTTGGTGTCAAAAAAAAAGATGAAAAAAAAACACTGAAATGGCGCTTAGATAAAAAAATGGCTGGACCTTCAATGATATTAGCAGAAATAGGAACACATGCTTATCATTTAATGCGCTATGTTACTAATTTAGAAGTTAGCGAGATTGCAGCAGAAGTAAATTCATTATCATCTGAGGTGTCAGTTGATGATAATGCGTTTTTAATACTAAGAATGAATAATAGAGCTAGAGGATCGATATGGGTTTCCTCTGCTGCAACAGGTGGTGAAAATGGATTAAAAATAAGGGTTTATGGAACGATGGGAGCTATAGAATGGTTTCAAGATGATCCTAATAATTTAAAATTTACTGAATTAAATAATCCTACCAAAATAATAACGAGAGGAAGCAGTACAGTTTCAGATCTTTCTATTAGATCATCAAGAATAGCTGCAGGTCATCCAGAAGGTTTCTTTGAAGCATTTGCAAATATATATACTGAGTTTGCAGATTCAATTAATAATTTGAAAAATAATAAAAATGTTAAATTTCTACACCCTTCTATAGAAGATGGCGTTAAAGGCATTAAATTCATTTTTGCTGCAAAAAAATCTTCTAATCAAAATTCAAAATGGATTAAAATTTGAGTTTACCACTTGATTTTATTTTTTTATTCTGGTCTAAGAAGTTATGTTAAATATATCACTTTTAGGAGCAGGGCGTATTGGTAAAATGCACGCTGAAATTATAGACGCACATCCAAAAGCAAGATTACAATTTGTTTATGATATTAATTTAGACTCTGCGAAACAAGTCGCACTAGAAAATAATTCAGAAGCTATTAATTCTCCTGAAGAGGCAATAAACAGTGATAAAGTTGATGCTCTATTAATTGCTTCAGCTACACCTACTCATACTAAGTTTATCACTATGGGCGCTAAAGCCAAAAAGCCTATTTTCTGTGAAAAACCTATTGATCTTGATATCGATAAAGTTGACAAGTGTATGGATGACATTAAGGGAATTGATATACCTCTCCAAATTGGTTTTAATAGACGATTTGATAATAGTCATGCAAAAGTTCAACAGGCAAGAGTAAATAAAGAAATTGGAGAGTTAGAAATGATAATTATCAGTAGTAGAGATCCTGCACCTCCTGGACTAGATTATTTAAATGCAGCAGGTGGTTTCTTTCGAGATACAACTATTCATGATTTTGATCTATCTCGATTCATTTTAGGTGAAGATCCAATTATTCAAGTATCAGCGTTTGGTGATAATTTATTTGACAAAAATGTTAAACAAGCAAAAGATTTTGATACCGCAATGTTTATTCTTAAATCTAAAAAGGGAGTTTTAATACATATCAATAATTCAAGAAGAGCAGTATATGGTTACGATCAAAGAGTAGAAGTTTTTGGAAGCAAAGGTATGGTTATCTCAAATAATCAAACACCAACTTCTGTAGAAAAATTCACAGATTCTTCAACTTCATCAAAAGAACCCATTCTAAATTTTTTTATTGAAAGATATGTGCAAGCTTACAGAGATCAATTTAATCATTTTATAGATTGTGTATTTAAAAATAAAAAACCAAGTGTAACTTTTGAGGATGGACGAAATGCCTTAATTATTGCTAATGCAGCATATGAATCGCATAAACTAAAAAAAACAATAGATATAAATTATGAATAAGTACGTACCCGATTTGTCTTCCCAATTCAAAGACAAAATAGTTATAGTAACTGGAAGTACACAAGGTAGTGGTGCGGAAACAGCTAAATTATTTGCACACAGAGGAGCCAAAGGATTAACAATCTGTGGTAGAAAAGAAAAAGAAGGACACAATATAAAAAAGGAAATTGAAAAAATAGGTTCAGAATGTATTTTTGTAAAAGCCGATTTGTTTGAAGAAAAAGATTGTAGAAATATAATTGAGTCGACAGATAAAACTTTTGGAAAAGTTCATTGTCTTGTAAATGTAGCGGGTTTTACAGAAAGGGGAACGATACTAAGCACAACAATGGATAATTATGAAAATTGTTTTAATGTTAATACAAAGGCACCTTTTATTTTGATGCAAGATTCCATAAAGATTATGATTAGAGAGAATATAAAGGGTAATATTGTGAATGTATTATCAATGGCTATGCATAGTGGAATGCCTTTTTTGGCTGCCTATAGTGCTTCAAAGGCCGCTTTGGCAAACATAACAAAAAATACAGCTAATGCAGTTTCAGGACACAATATTAGAGTTAATGCTTTAAATATAGGTTGGACGGATACACCAGGAGAAGATGTAATTCAAAAAAAATTCCATGAAGGTGGAGAAGATTGGCTTAAAAAAGCAGAGAAAAAAGTACCATTCAAAAGACTAACAAAAACAATTGATGTTGCAAGAGCTGCTGCATATTTATGCTCTGAAGAATCAGGATTAGTTACAGGTAGTATTATAGATTATGATCAAAGTGTACTTGGATGGCACTCTTATTCTGCTTATGATACAAATATTTTAGACGATTCTTTGCTTGGAGAATAATTAATTACAATCTGATTTTTAACTTAATATTAAATTTACTTATTCTATACCAAGTAATTTTTTTCTTTCATCTGCCCAAGTTCTTATAAGATTATCAACTGCTAAGCAAATGAATGAAACAAATATTCCTAAGGTTAAACCTATCCCAGCTCCACCAGGTCTAGATAGAGAACCCATTATTATTTGACCTAAGTCTTCAGTTCCAATTAAAGCTCCTAAAATTACCATAAACAAAGCAAAAATAACAGTTTGATTAATACCAAGCATTATGTGGGGAAAAGCTAAGGGTAATTCTATAGAGGTCAATCTTTGTAAATTAGAAACTCCTGACATTGAGGCAGCATCATGCAAAGATGGTGGAACACTTCTCAGGCCTTCAACAGTGTATCTTGTTGCTGGAACTGTTGCATATGCAATTGCTGCTATCATTACAGATGTATCTGTTATACCAAAAAGTAGAATTACTGGTATTAGATAAATAAATGATGGAAAAGTTTGAAAGAAATCGCAAACTGAAAGAATAATTTTTGTAGATAATTCATTTCGTGCACAAATTGATCCTACAACTATCCCTAAAACAGCTGAAACACCAACTGCAAAAGTTGCCATATAAGCAGTAATTAAAGCTCTGTCCCAATACTCAGATAACGCAATAAAAAGTATTAAAGATCCAACAATTAAAGATGATCTTATTCCACCTACAATATATCCTGCACCCATGACCAAAACAAAAGTTGATATAACGGGCATTCCAAGATAGGCATCTCTCATTACAAACAAAACATAAGTTATTAAAAATTTATTAAAAGCGTTTAAGTAATAAAAAAAAGTTTCCCAAATCCAGTCTATTCCAGCATCTAGAATTGGAGCAATGGTTAATCCTTTATTAAAAGGTATTAGATATAAATAATTAAATCCTTTATCAAAATAAAATGCACTAAAGTAAGCAACAAAACCTAAAATAGTTGTAATTATTACAAAATATATAAAAGCTTTATTTCTTTGATAAAAGTTTAAGTTTGCAAAATAATCTTTTTGTTTATCTGCCCATGCTAGAGATAATTTATCTAATACTACAGCAATAACAACTACACAAATCCCTATTTCAGCAGCTTTACCAATCTTCAGACCATTTAATGCAACTTTTAAATTAAAGCCTAAACCTTTAGCTCCAATAAAAGCTGCTATAGTAGTCATTGCTAGACATTGCATTATTACTTGATTGACTCCAATTAGTATATCTCTTCTTGCAGTCGGTATTAAAACTCTAAATAATAATTGAAATCTACTACAACCACTCATCAAACCTGACTCAACAATTTCAGGAGATATTTTTTTTAATCCAAGAATAGTTAATCTTATCATAGGTGGTGTTGCAAAAATAATTGTCGCCACTGCTCCTGCATGATCTCCAACTCCAAACAATACAATAATTGGAACTAAGTATGAAAAATGTGGCAATGTTTGGGCAACATTCAAGATTGGCTGTAAGGTGATTTCAATTTTTTTATTAAGGTATCCCAAAATACCAAAAAATAATCCTAAAATAAAACAAATTGGAGCAGTTACAAGAACTAGGGATAGAGTCTCCATAGTAGGTTCCCATTGACCGAAGATTGAGACGTAAAAGAAACCTATACTTGCTATTAATGCTAAACCTATTCCTTTTAATTTATAACCTAAAATAAACAAACCAATCACAACAGCCGTCCATGGAAGTGCAGGTAGATATATCCATTTAAATACTTTTAAAGAATCACCTGTAATTGTATTGATTGTCTGAAGCCCTCCTAGAAAAATTTCCCTTATAAATATAATTAAAAATAAAAGAAAATCTGAAATTGATCTAGTTATTAATCTAAAAACAGCTTTGTCTTCATACATCCCCCAATCTGAATCCCAAACAGGAATTGTAAACCAATTAAACATTAGGTTATCAAGCAATTGATTAATGATGTCTGGAATGCTTTTTAGAAGAGGTGGCAATCTCCAAAGATAACTATTTTCATTTTCAGGTACCAGAAAATATAAAAGTAAAAAAACTAATATTAATAATGCAAATTGATGTAATCTGGAGTTTTTAAAAGTTGTTAACATTCTTCATTATAATTATTTACTAAATATTACTTTTATTACTTTTGCTGGATTTAAAGAACCTACAATTTCATTATTTTTATTTTCATCTATTACAGTTAAGATTTCTTTACTATTAAGAATTGACTCAGCAAGTGTTTCAATAATAGCATTTTTAGATACTTTAGTAGAACTTGAATTCTTTGAGTCGTAATCATCCATAATAGATTCAATTTTAAGTACCTTTTCTCTTGGAACATCTTCTGTAAACTTTTTTACATATTCCGTTGCCGGATTTAACACAATATTATCAGGTGTATCAAGTTGCTCTATTATACCATCCTTCATGATTGCAATGCGATCTGCTAAGCGAAGTGCTTCATCAAAATCATGAGTTATAAACATGATAGTTTTTTTTAAAACTCCCTGTAATCTTAAAAATTCATCCTGCATTTCTTTTCTAATGAGAGGATCAAGTGCAGAAAAAGGTTCATCTAAAAACCAAATATCTGGTTCAACTGCTAAAGAGCGAGCTATCCCAACTCTTTGTTGTTGACCTCCTGAAAGCTCTCTTGGAAAATAATTTTCTCTTCCTTTTAATCCTACTAACTCAACCATTTCTAAAGCTTTTGCAAAACTATCTTTAGTAGTAGTACCTTTTACTTGAAGAGGGAAAGCAATGTTTTCAATGACAGTTTTATGAGGAAGAAGAGCAAAACTTTGAAAAACCATTCCCATTTTATTTCTTCTTAATTCAATTAACTGTTTATTATTCATTGCTAATAAATCTTCACCATCAATAAATATTTTACCTGAGGTAGCGTCAGTAAGTTTTGATATACATCGAAGTAATGTAGACTTTCCTGAACCAGAGAGCCCCATAACAACAAGCATTTCACCTTTATGAACATCAAATGAAGCATTGTTAACACCTACAATACATCCTGCTTCTTCAAATTTTTTAGCATCAACTATGCCGTTAGAGTTTTCCAAAAGTTTTTTTGCGTTGTTACCAAAGATTTTATAAACAGACTCGCATTTTATTACTGGAATATTATTCACTTGCTCAAATGATTGTGACATTTTTAAACAATATTATATTTTAAGACTAATTTAAATAAAAAATCCTCCCAATAATTGGGAGGATTTAAAAATTTTTTTTATTTATTAATTTTTCCAAAGATCAATTAGATCTCTATGTACAGCAATAAATTCTGTTGCAGCTGCAGCATGATCCATGCCTTGACTATCAACTAAATCTGCCATTAGACCAATTTGAGGTGCTGTGAATGACATTTTTGTATAGAATTTGTATGCATCTGGATGAGTAATTGGGAATTTTATGTGGGCAGCTTTTTTAAGCCATCCTTTTGGAGAACCACATCCTGTAGTTTCAAGAGTTCCTCCATTTTCCAATCTACATCCTTCAAAATATGGCGGGAAATCAATAAAAGTAAACCCAGCTGCATCTGTAAAGTTTGGAGACCAGTTAAATATAACTGTTCCACGACCTTCTGCTTTAGCAGCTTTTAGTTCA
>Ga0111541_10000505_pt1 | contig 12734 bp, 12 predicted proteins | sample Knorr_S7_td_DCM__FD_83039 | JGI IMG/M metagenome (GOLD analysis project Ga0111541, IMG submission 83039) | Marine microbial communities from Southern Atlantic Ocean transect - Knorr_S7_td_DCM_ad_131m_LV_B (version 2) (version 2) | ecosystem: Environmental > Aquatic > Marine > Oceanic | place...
CATTCAATTAATTCGTAATCTCGACTTCCAAGCCCAATTTCATGGCCAGTATTAATACTTGTCACTTCACTTTGACTATGGAAAGTAGCTGCTGCAGCTTCAAATTTCTTATCACCTACATGATGAGCTTCCATGAGTTCAGCTTTAAAACCCTTAATACCTTCGGCTTCTCGAGCCTTATCTACACAAGCCATATCAATAGCTACTGCATCTTTACTAGCAAATACTCCTAAATGAGGAACAATCGGCATATCAGCATGGCCTGCACAGTCACAAGCTGGAGATACGTCTAAAGCCATATTAATATATCCGACTTTCCCAGGACCTACTGCTTTTTCTACTCCCAAACATGCGTCTGCGATGGCAGCATCTACTGCATCAAATTGAACAGGTGGAATATCCATCAATCCACGTGGACCCATTACACCAAAACAGCCTAAACAGTTAGCACATTTATCCCCATCCCATTCAAGTTCATCTTTTTCATTAATATGATAAAGGTTGAAAGGACAACAATCTTCTAGAATTTCCCAATCTGGGGTGTTAGCTTTTCCTTTAAAGTTTTCAGGATGGAACACACCAGCTGCACCTAGTCCATATGAAGGATGTCCTCCCATATGTACATTGAATTTACCTCTTTTAGATTGAGCACCAATTCCTAAGTTCTTCAATGCTCCTCCTATTACACCCATGCTATGACCTTTAAAGTGAGTCAAGGCAATTAATGCGTCTGCAGCTGCAATCGCTTGAGCAACATATGCTTCTTTCAAAATATAACCCTCAGGTATGTCCACAACAAAATCACTTGTACCAATAAATCCATCAGCACAAATAAATGGACAGCCTAAAGTAGCAGAGCTATATCCATTTCTTTCAGCAGTTTGTAATATATCGATTTCTGAAGATCTAGATCCCCAGGGACTATAGGTTGAGGTAGTAGTGTCACAAACAAAAGGCCTACCACCTAGTTCTTTGATTCTATCTGCCAAAGTTCTAGCATAAAGAGGTCTTAAATAAGCTGAGTTATTCCACTCACCACAATGAACTTTTATAGCTACTATGTCATTGGGCTTAATCATTTCATCTAACCCAGCTGCGTCAAACACAGTGAGCATTTTAGATGATAATGCTGTTTCAGTAGACTCCGAATGAGCATCCATATAATAAACTTTCGATTCTGCCATTATTTCCTCCTATCCTAATATAGAGTAAAACTTTAGATCATACGTACCTGCGCACAGTAGCATTCAATCCTAATCGTGTCAATAATTTCACTTCATGATCAGTAAAAGATAAAATGTTAGAAATTAAATTTTTCATTGACAAAATTGGAGATAAAATGAAACTCAAGAATATTGATTTGTTCCCTCACAATACTTCTGTTAACGCACTTGGAAATCTAACAATTGATAACATAGACATTAACGATCTTGCCGACGAATTTGGCACCCCTCTGTATGTATATGACGAAACAACAATCAGATCTATTGCAAAAGAATACAAAAGTCAATTTCAAAATTTATATCCCAAAACTAAAGTCGCCTATGCTTCAAAAGCTTTTATGAGCCTATCAATGGCTAAAATAGCTAAAGAAGAAGGATTAAGTCTTGATGTGGTTTCTGGAGGAGAAGTTGCTATAGCTGCAAAAAGTGGTTTTCCAACATCAGAAATGTATTTTCACGGTAACAACAAAACCCCACAAGAATTATCAGAAGCTATTGATTCTGGAGTAGGAACTATAGTTGTAGACGGATTTCATGAATTAAGACTCCTAAATGAAATAGCTAAAAATAAAAATACAACTCAAGAAATCATGCTTAGGCTATCTCCATCTGTTGACGCACATACTCATGGTCACACAACTACAGGAATTTTAGACGTAAAATTTGGTTTTTCAATTGAAACAGGTGAAAGTTCTCAAGCTATAGATGAAAGTTTAAATTCAAGTAATCTTGATTTAAAAGGGATACATTTTCATTTGGGCTCTCCAATTTTTGAATTGGAACCATACTCTACAGCTATTGATACTGTTTTAGATTATTTAAAACCATATATAGACAAAGGATTAAACTTGCGTGAATTTAGTCCAGGTGGAGGATTTGCAATAGGGTATGTAAGCCATGAACCTCCTCCTCCCATTTCAGCTTATGCTGAAACTATCACCTCTATGCTTATAAATAAATGTAAAGACTTAGATATACCAACACCAACTCTTATTATTGAGCCAGGAAGATCTATCGTAGGGAGAGCAGGAGTGGCTATTTATACAGTTGGAGTGATTAAAGAAATACCAAAAGTACGAACGTATGTGTCTGTGGATGGTGGTATGGGCGACAATATCAGGCCAGCTTTATATGGTTCAAAGTATGAAGCTGTTGTAGTAAATAAAATGAATAATGAATCTAGAGAAACAATTACATTAGCAGGAAAATACTGTGAATCAGGCGATTTATTGATAAAAGACATTTCTCTGCCACCAATATCATCAGGAGATAGAATTGCAATTCCTGCTTCAGGGGCATACTGCCTATCTATGTCTAGCACGTACAACATGAATCCAAGACCTGCAGTAGTAATGATCAATCAGGGAAAAGCAAGAGTAATTAGACGCAGAGAAACATACGAAGATTTAATATCATTAGACTTAATTTAAATGTTATCTAATAATTTCGAGAAGCCTTACATTGTGTACATAATTTTAATTATTAATACTTTGCTCTTCTCTTTAACAGAACTTTTTGGTGGCAGTACCAATTCCTCTGTCTTAGTGAACTTTGGGGCTCTGTACAAAATGGATCTATTAGAAGGTCAATATTGGCGATTATTTACAGCTATGTTTTTGCATGCTGGATTTTTCCATTTTGCCCTAAATTCATTAAGCATATTTATCATGGGATCTTTAGCTGAATCGATTTTAGGACACAAAAAATTTTTATTTATTTATTTGTTTTCTGGAATCACTGCTAGCCTTCTCAGTTTAACGTTTTTACCTGTATATGCAGTAGCTATTGGTGCTAGTGGAGCAATTTTTGGAACACTCGCCTCTTTGGGGGTATATTTCTTTTTATACCGCAAACAATTAGGTAATTTTGGCAAACAAAATTTTAATGCAGTTTTGATACTCGCTTTAATAAATTTAGCATTTGGACTAATGGGGTCGGGGGTAGACAATTGGGGGCACATTGGAGGATTAGCTGGAGGTGTGATTTCCGCACTTCTAGTAATACCAAAATATATCCGCAGATAATCTATTAATTTGCTATGATTCTATTTCAATATCATTCAGGAGTTTTTAATGGTTTGGGAAGATGAACTTAAGGAATTAAATCACAGATTAAATTTAGCCCAACAAATGGGAGGAAAAGAAAATGTTGAACGACAACATTTTTATGGAAAACTAACAGTTAGAGAAAGAATAAAGCTTTTAGTTGACTCAAACTCATTTAATGAAGCATCAGCTTTAGCAGGTGCAGCTACTTACAAAAACAATGAATTAGTTGACTTCACTCCTTATCCTAGAGTGATGGGGACAGGAAAAATAAATGGCTTTAGAGTATTCATTGATGGTGGAGATTTCACTGTAAGAGGGGGATCTGGAGAAAAAGGAACCGGAAGCCAACCCAGCCCATTGAAATACGCATCTCAATGGAGGTTACCACTAGTAAGATTACTAGATGCTGCAGGAGGAAGTGTAAGAACATTTGAACAGATAGGTAGAACGTACACTCCTGATGGCCCTAGTACTGAGCTAGCTGTAAATTTATTGAATGAAGTACCTGTAGTTTCAGCTGTTCTAGGATCAGTAGCAGGGCTACCAGCTATTGAAGCGTGTTTATCTCATTTTACAGTAATGGTAAAGGATACTAGTCAAATTTTTGCCGGAGGACCTCCTGTTGTAAAAGCAGCTTTAGGATATGAAATTTCAAAAGAAGATTTAGGAGACTACAGAAGTCAAGTTATTAAAACAGGAGTAATTGACAATCTGGCAGACAGTGAAGAAGAAGCTTTTGAAATGATTAGAAAATTCTTAAGTTACATGCCATCTAGTATTTGGAAATTGCCACAAAGAATAGAAACTAATGATGACCCCAATCGCAAAGACGAAGAATTACTATCTATCATTCCAAAAAATGTAAAACGTAGTTATGACCCTTACAAAATATTAAATCATGTATTGGACAAGGACACTTTCTTTGAAATTTCTCCACTTTACGGAAAAGCTAGAATTACTGGATTAGCTAGAGTAAATGGATACCCAATTGGAGTGATGATTAATAACCCTCGACATTTAGGAGGATCTACGGACATTGCTGCTGGAGAAAAGACTATGAGAATCGTTAGCTTATGTGACACTTTTCATCTTCCTATAGTTTCATTTGTAGATGAGCCGGGCTTCATGGTAGGCATGGAAGCTCAAAATGCGGGAATAGTCAGAGCTGGAGCTAGAATGGTATCTTCTTTAGCAAGAAGTCAAACTCCTTGGATCAGCTTTTACATGAAACAAGCATACGGTGTAGCAGGACAATCTCATCATAGAACAACAGGCATGTATCATAGGTATGCATGGCCTTCGGGAAGATGGGGATCTATGCACATAGAAGGAGGAGTTTCTGCTGCATACAAAAGAGAAATTAATGCTTCTGATGATCCTATTGCAAAACAACAAGAAATAGAAGAAAGACTTAATGCTATGGCTTCACCATTCCGAACAGCTGAAGCGACTGGAGGAGCAGGCAACAATCACGGAATCGACATAATTGATCCTAGAGATACTCGCCCATTATTGTGTGATTTTGTGGAAATGGCACAAGAAATGATTGAAACTCAAATTGGTCCTGCACCGGTACCATACACACCTTAATTATATAGGAGATTAAATTGGAACAAAGACAAATCGGAAATACTGACTTAGTAGTATCAGCTTTAGGATTCGGCACTTGGGAAATGGGATCAACATATGGTGAAATCGATGTGAAAGAGGCTAGTCATGCTGTGAATTCTGCCATAGATCATGGAATCACATTATTCGATACAGCTGAAGTATATGGCCCCTATATATCAGAAGAAATTTTAGCTAAAGCGCTTGGGCCTAAAAGAAAAGACATAGTATTAGTAACAAAAGTTGGATTCCAATATTCCAAAGAAGGTAAAAACACTGGAAGAAATTCTAAATATGACCACATCATAGAACACGCTAATGGATGCTTAAGTAGATTAAATACCGACTTTTTAGACTTATTACTAATACATTGGCCAGACCACGACACTCCTTTTGAAGAAAGTATTGGTGCATTAGAACAGCTGAAAAAAGACGGTAAAATCCGTCATTATGGAGTATCAAACTTTACTCCTGCTATGATGGAAGAATGTGAAAAACATGGTCATATTGCAGCAAATCAAGTGGGATACCATATGTTTGACAGACGAATGGAGTCAGAAGTACTGCCATACTGTAAAGAAAATAATATTGGCTTCATGGCTTATGGAACATTAGGATTTGGATTACTTTCTGGAGCCTTCACTAAAGAAACTAGTTTCATTGAATCAGACTGGAGAAGTAGTGGTTTTGCTTTCAGATTGCCTTTGTTTCAGCCAGAAGAATTTGAAAAAGAAATCAATGTTACTGAAAGATTAAAACTCATAGCAAAAAAATATAACAAATCTCTTCCTCAAATGGCTATCGCATGGACATTAGGCCATCCCGCCGTATCTGTGGGGTTAGTTGGAGTTAGAAACGAAAATGAATTAAAAGAAAATGTTGCTGCTGTTGATTGGCAAATCAATTCAGACATTCGATCTGAGATAGATCAAGTTTTTGAGGAGGAAGGGGTTCCCACTCATATAAATACAGATCAAGCAGTTTAATAATGACTATTACAAAAGCAGTAATACCTGTAGCAGGTATGGGCACCAGGTTTCTTCCTGCCACCTTATCTGTTTCAAAAGTCATGATTCCTATAGTAGATCGACCATCAATTCACTATGCAATAGAAGAATTACACCAAGCAGGTATTACAGAAATAATTTTCATTATTTCTCCTGACCAGAAATCAATCAAGGATTATTTCCACCCACGTCCTGATATAGAGGCACTACTAAAAAACCGAGGGGAACTAGAATTATTAAAAACTATTCAGGGAATTCAAAATTTAGTTGATATCAATTTTGTAACTCAAGAATCACCATTAGGATTGGGACACGCAATTCTTCAATCTAAACCTCTTATTAAAGATGAGACATTTGTAGTCTTACTCCCTGACGATATAATCTTCGGCAATGAATCTACAACATCAGAAATGATAAAAATTTTCTATAAAACTCCAGGCATCATACTAGCTGCCAAAGAAGTGCCGGATGAAATGGTCTCAAAATTAGGAATTATAGACCCCTTAGATGTGAAAAATAATCAAATTAAAGTAAAGTCAGTAATTGAAAAACCAGATTTACAAAATGCTCCATCAAATATTGGAATCGTTGGCAGGTATGTACTACCTAAGGAAATCTTTTCAAAGTTAGAATCAATTCAACCAGGAGCTTTAGGAGAAATACAACTTACTGACGCTATTGATTCATTAATGAACGAGATGTCATGCATAGCATATCAATTTACTTCTGACCATTTTGATATTGGAACACCTCTAGGATTGGTGAAAGCTAGCGTTTACCAATCCTTGATAAGGGAACCTATAAACACAGATTTAGAAAGTTGGCTAAAATCAATGCCTCAACTTAAAGAGAATTCCTAATGACTATTTGGATATTTGCATTCTGGATAGCAGTTTCTTTACTGGCACTAATTTTAATTTACGGATGGTTTGTCACCATTAAAGAATTTCGCAAATGGCGACGTAAATAATCATCTGAACCAAAACAAAATACTAAAAGTGTAAATTACCCAAACAAAAACAGATGTCAGAATTATAAGATCTTTAGTGATTACGTCTTCAGGCTTTTCTCCCTGCCCTTTATATAAAACAAGATATAAGTATCTAAATAATCCACATAAAACAAAAAATGATGAAATTATCATCAAATGATTTGAAGGTAAATTTACAGCCAAAATAGTGTAAGAAAAATAAATTATTGCCAACAAAATTGATATACATATTATAGTTAATTTCAGTTTACTTAATTCGTATTTACGTAAAGAATCTCGAGTTTCATTAAATTTTGAAGAATTAAGTTTTTCTGAATATCTTTTTGATAATGCAATGAATAAAGCTCCTAAGGCTGTACATATATATAGCCAATTTGACATAGGAATTTGAATTGCTAAAGCACCAGAAAGTACTCTAATAATAAATCCTGCAGATATAGAAGCTACATCCAAAACAAATATATTTCTAAAAATAAACACATAACCAATCATAATTAAAAGATAGGAAGTTAGAGCAAACACAAAATCAGAACCAATGTTAAAAGCAAACCCCATACCAACAGAAGCTATTAACACTGCAGAAATACGTGCTGATAATATAGATAATTCGCCAGATGGTATGGGTCTATTTTTTTTTGTAGGATGATTTATATCTAATTCAACATCTACAGAATCGTTAAATAAATATATAGCAGAACTCATAAAAACAAAGCTTATAAAAGCATTAAAACTAGTAAAAAATATTTCCAAAAACTCATTTAACACCCAAGATTCATTAAATGAAAATATCATAGGTAAAAAAATCACAAAGTTTTTAACCCATTGCTTGGGACGTGAAGATTTTAAAATTGCAACAAAAAAGCTAATCATGAATACATACTATCTCAAGAATCTGTTTTTCATAAATGTTAAAATGTCTGAAATTTAAAGAGGAAAATAAAATGTCTGGACATTCAAAATGGTCAACTATCAAACATAAAAAAGCTGCAACTGATGCTAAAAGAGGTAAATTATTTACAAAATTATCAAAAGAAATCATAGTAGCGGCAAAAATGGGTGGTGGAGATATTGACATGAATTTCAGATTGAGGATGGCAGTACAAATTGCAAAAGATGCAAATATGCCTGCAGACAATATTGACAGAGCAATCAAAAAAGGTTCCGGGTCAGGAAGTGATGGTGAAACCATGTCTGAAATAGTCTATGAAGGATATGGACCTGGAGGAATAGGGATTATGCTAGAAACTTTGACTGATAATAAAAATAGAACAGTTGCTGACATCAGATCTACATTGTCTAAAGCTGGAGGTAACATGGCCGAGTCAGGAGCTGTTGCATGGCAATTTGAACAAAAAGGAGTTCTTGTAATCAACGTAGTTCAGGATCAAGCTGAAGAATTGGCTATGATGGCAATTGATGTTGGAGCAGAAGATTTTGAAACATACGACGGCACATTACACATTTATTCACCTCCTACAGACCTAGAGACTATACGAAACAAATTCTCTGAACAAAACATAGATGTTTCATCTAGCGAACTCTCATTAATTCCCAGTAATACAATTATGTTAGATGATAAAAAAGCTATCCAAACCCTAAAGCTTCTTGAGCAACTAGAAGATCTAGATGACGTTCAAAAAGTTTTTTCAAATGCAGACTTTTCTGATGAAGCAATGATAAGTTTCCAGTCTTAATTTTGTGAATTTTTTCAGTATAGAGTTTGATCACATGCCACCCAAAGAATTAAGAGGAAACAGTCGTGCATATTGGGCTCAAAAAATTGCCCCCAAAAGAGCATTTCAAGATGAAACAATAATTAAAATTAGAGAGATAAATCCTGGGTTTATGGGCAAAATCAAAATTTTATACAAAGCCTATTATGCAGGAAAACCTATAGATATTGACAACTTGATAACCGGAATGAAATATGCCCAAGATTGTTTACAATTAGAGGGCATAATTGATGATGACACCCCTGATAATGTAATAAGTGTTTCTGTAGAATATCAACGAGTTAAAACTATGAAAGAAGTAAAGCTAGTGATGGAAGTTTCAAAAATATAAAGGGTAAAATGATTTCTAAAATTTCAGGCACAATCTATGCTAAACACATTGATCATATCGAAGTAGAGGTAGGAAATGGAATCACTTTACTAGTCTACATGCCACCTTCAAACATCAATAATATCAATGAAAAAGATACTTTAGAAAACATTTACACCTCCTTGCAGTTGCGCCAAGACAGCATAATGATTTTTGGATTTTTAGAACTACAAGACAGATTAACCTTCGAAAAATTAATTACAATTTCAGGAGTGGGACCGAGATTAGCTATAGCCATTTTATCTACTATGAATTCTTCTGAAATTTTCCAAGCTATTGAATCAGAAAATTCTCATCTGATGACTCAAGTTCCTGGAGTTGGTAAAAGAACTGCAGACAGAATGATCTTGGAATTGAAAGGAAAATTTGAGCTCCCACAAAACTCTATTCTAACATTTGAAGGAAACAATGAAGTTATAGATTCACTCACAGCTTTAGGTTACTCTGCTAAGGAAGCACAATCTGCAGCTTCAAAAATTCCAAAAGGACAAAATTTATCCTTAGAAGACCGAATACGAATTGCCCTGCAAAATATTTCGTCAAATGACTAATTACGACAATTGGGCTGAAATCTATGATGAATTATACTCAGAATACAAAGACGATTTATCCTTTTACCAAGAAATCTCATCAAGTGCCAAATCTATTTTAGAAATAGGGTGTGGTACGGGTAGAATTACAATCCCATTAGCCATGTCTGGAAAGTCTATAACAGGGATAGATATTTCTTCAAAAATGATAGAAATAGCAACGGGAAAAATTAAAAAACCACTACCTAACCTTTCTTTTAAGGTTATGGATATGACTGAGTTAAATTTAAATCAACAATTTGATCTAATCATTATCCCTTTTAATGGTTTTCAATCACTTTTAAATGAATTTGATCAACTTAAATGTTTAAAAAAAATCAAATCACTTTGCCATAAAAAAACTAAAATAATTTTAGATGTTTTTTTCCCTGACAAAGAAATATATGAACAAAAAAATACAGTTTTTTATCAGGTTTCACAAAAAACTCAAAAATCACTTGAAGTTAGCCACATGACAAAATTTGATTATTTCAATCAGTTACTTCACACAAATCTAAAAATCAATAAAATTTTGAATAATCAAAATTCTAAAGTCAGTTACAAATCATTTACATTACGATATTGTTATCCTCAAGAGTTAATATATATATTTGAAATGTCAGGATTCCACATAACTAATATTTACAACAACTTTAACAAATCATTAACACAATCAAATCAACTCATCATTGAAGCAAAATTAACTAATGAATAAATTTCATTTAATTTCAGATCTAAAACCAACGGGAGATCAACCTCAAGCAATTGAAAAAATTTCTCAGAATATTTTTGAAAACATTTCGGAACAGACACTTTTAGGAGTTACTGGTAGTGGAAAAACTTTTACAATGGCTGGAATCATAGAAAAAGTCCAAAAGCCAACATTAGTTTTAGCACACAACAAAACTTTAGCTGCTCAGCTAGCAACTGAATTTAAAGAATTTTTTCCACAAAATGCGGTTGAATACTTCGTCAGCTACTATGATTATTATCAGCCTGAAGCATATGTACCTAGAACTGATACATACATAGAAAAAGATGCTAGTATCAATGAAGATCTAGACAAACTAAGACATTCAGCTACTCGATCATTATTAACTCGAGAAGATGTATTAATTGTAGCCTCAGTTTCATGCATTTATGGACTAGGGAGTCCTGAAGAATATCAAGGATTTGTAGCATCAATACAACAAGGAGAAAACAAATCAAGAAGCTCCTTAATAAAACAATTAGTTAACATGCAATACGAAAGAAATGATTTTGATTTATCTAGAGGAAAATTTAGAGTTAAAGGGGATAGCGTAGACATATTTCCTGCATATGAGCAAATTTGTGTCAGAGTAGAATTTTGGGGAGATGAAATTGATAGAATCTCTTCGATAGATCATCTTACTGGTGAAATTTTAGGACAAAAAGAGTTTCTTGAAATATATCCCGCAAAACATTTTGTAACTCCAGAAGAGAAAATTAAGTTAGCAGTAAATGATATTCAAACTGAATTAACATCGCACTTAAAATTTTTAAAATCTAATGGAAAATTATTAGAAGCCCAAAGGCTGGAATCAAGAACAAAATATGACATTGAAATGCTTGAATTAGCAGGATATTGTTCAGGTGTAGAAAACTATTCAATGCATTTAGCTAGACGCACTCCTGGAAGCACTCCTTACACATTATTAGATTACTTTCCAGAAGATTTTCTTTTATTTGTCGATGAATCACATATGACCATTCCTCAAGTTAGGGGAATGTATTTTAGTGACCGATCTAGAAAAGAAACTTTAGTAGAGCATGGATTCAGATTACCTTCAGCTTTAGATAATCGCCCATTAAATTTTAATGAGTTTCGAGATCGAATTAATCAAGTAGTTTATGTATCTGCTACTCCTAGTGATTATGAGAAAGAAAGAAGTAAAAATCATATTACAGAACAAATAATTAGACCAACAGGACTTCAGGATCCAATTGTAGAAGTGGTCCCTGTTGACGGACAAATAGATCATTTATTAGAAAACGTTACTAACAGAATAAAAAAAGGTGAAAGGTGTTTAATAACTACATTAACAAAAAGAATGTCTGAAGAATTGTCAGATTATCTCAAGGAAAGCGGAGTTAAAACCCAATATTTACATTCTGAAGTAGATACTTTGGAAAGAAGCGAAATTCTAAGAGATCTAAGGTTAGGAGTATATGATGTCATCGTGGGGATCAATCTTCTTAGAGAAGGACTAGATTTACCAGAGGTAAGCCTTGTTGCAATCCTAGATGCTGACAAAGAAGGCTACTTACGCTCATATACAGCCCTAATTCAAACTATAGGAAGAGCAGCTCGCCACATCGACGGTAAAGTCATTATGTATGCTGATAGAATTACAAACTCTATGAAAATTGCAATCGAAGAAACCAATCGAAGAAGAAAGCTACAACAATTACATAATCGGCAAAATGGGATCACACCAAAAGGAATTAGTAAAACTATTAAAGACATAAACGAAAGAATTAAATCGATTTCTTGGGGAGAAAAATCTCAAGAAGAAAATGTCCCTAATCAAGAACTTCCAAAAGAAGAATTAACTAACTTAATAAAAGAACTAGAAATTCAAATGAAAAAATCATCTCAACAACTTGAATATGAAAAAGCTGCCATTATAAGAGATCAAATTATAGACTTAAGAAAAGTATTATCTGATTAGTTCGCTTTACACTAACTTACTTTTTGGTTATTACTAATCTTATTTAAATTGACAGGCATATATCTCAAATATAAAATGGAACTAAAATAGAGGACATTATGACTAATTCAGCAACAATTTCAGAAGACGAAGTCTTAGAAGCATTAAGAGATGTTTATGACCCTGAAATACCAGTAAACATCGTTGATTTGGGCCTTGTTTATGGAGTATCAATATCCGAACAAGATGTTGAAGTTACAATGACTCTTACTTTTGCAGGATGTGGTATGGGTCCATATATTGCTCAACAAGCAGAATGGAGACTAGCGGAAATTGATGGAATCGAAGACATCAACGTTGATTTAGTCTTTGATCCACCATGGAACCCTGAAATGATTACTGAAGAAGGAAAACGTCTTCTAGGTCTCGATTAATTTTATATGAACCAACAAAACCCCGCACAAGCTAGAGCAAAAATTGAAGCTATGAAGCGTCAATTTGAACAGAAGAGAA
>Ga0111541_10000509_pt1 | contig 12669 bp, 10 predicted proteins | sample Knorr_S7_td_DCM__FD_83039 | JGI IMG/M metagenome (GOLD analysis project Ga0111541, IMG submission 83039) | Marine microbial communities from Southern Atlantic Ocean transect - Knorr_S7_td_DCM_ad_131m_LV_B (version 2) (version 2) | ecosystem: Environmental > Aquatic > Marine > Oceanic | place...
GTTACCTGCTCTTGACCATTTTCATCGACTTGAACTCCGATGGGACTTCTTCCTAATAGTTGCGCAACCTCATCGCGATCCTGAACGAGGGCTACTGTCGCTTCGTAAATCTTGCCGTCGATTTTCATGCGTATACGGGGATCGCGCTCGATATTAGCCCACCAGGCCTTAGAGTAGGGAAACTCTTTCTCTAGCCTAGCTCCTTGTTCACTACCGCTGAGATAGAGTTTATCGCCACGAGGTCTGGCGTTAACAGTTACCGAGTGGGGAACTCCATACCACGTTCGAGTCTCCAGCATGATCGAATTACCTGTGACTGGATGATTAACCTGATTGATAAAATTCCAGTCCGTGACTGGTTGACTTACGACCTCTCCTTTCAGCCACAATCCAGGCCAGGCAGTCCTGTTGCTTGCCGCAAACTCAGAACTAGCTGGATCTATATACCAGGGTTCGAATCCTATAACTCGCAATGTTAAAAGGACCACCGCTGCAAGGCCGACCAAAGGAAGTCCAATCTTCAGAATACGTTTCACCGCTAATTACCTTTTTATTTTAATTGATTACAGGGAGACATTAGCTTTGCTCCGAACGATTGTCCAGCATCGCGCTATTAAATTTTTTTGAGCGTTAAATAAGTATCCTAGTTTTTAGTCATTTTGCCTTTCGGGTGAGATTAGAGATTGATCAAGATCGTACTTCTCGGGATCAATTAATGGCTGGATTTGCTATTACTTCAAGAAGAGGGAAAACGACACGCTGTCCCACATATACGCTGCTAAAATTAATTCCTGGGTTATATTGGCGGACCAACCAGAGGGGCGTGGAGTAGCGGTTTAAAGCCAGCCGATTAATGTTGTCTTCACGCTTGATTTCATACTCCTCCGAACCTCTAATGGTGAAGGTGTCAAAGAAATCTTGCTGTAAAGTTGAATGAAAGTCTCGGCGCCGGTTTTCAAATTCCGCCTGAGATACTTTCACAAAAGCTATTCGTACCTTCGTACCTATAACTACTTCATCTCTAAATGACATATCGTTCAGGCGTCTAATATCCCAGGTTGGGATTTCTAACCAATTGGCCAACTGCCCTATTGATTCTGAGGCTTGCAGTACTACGGTACTATCTAACGCTACTGAGTAATCTGAAGGATCCGAATCAAGGATGCTCGAAGAATCTACAGTAATCTGAAGAAAATCACTGATCTCTGGCTCTATGAGATCTGTGGTCGCTGACGGCTCTGGGATTCGGGTTTCGGAGAGCGTTCGAGTAGCAAGCAGCATATCCTCATCAATTTCTTGAAGTCGGGAAGCTATCACTTCGAGATTTTGCTCTGGTTGGTCAGATGGTTCCTCGCTTATTTCCGCGGTATTTATAGGGTCTGACATCAAAAGATCATCCTGGAGAGTTACGGCTTGTGGCTGGTTATTAGCAGCAGGCTGTACCGGTGGGATCAATATACGCTGTCCGGCTTGAATTTCATCAGGGTTTCGCATTTCATTTAAGGATGCTAGTTGTCTGGGGGTGGTTTCGAACTTATTTGCAATGGATCGAAGAGTCTCTCCACGCTGTATTTCGTAGTAGGTGTCAGGTAATTGCGCGGAATGCTTATAACTACCATCGATTTGGGCCAAAATATCTGTGTCTGCCGATAGCTGATCAGTCCGTAATCTAATCCTAAACCCTCGCGGGATTCGCTTTAATCCTTGCCAAACGACATTTCTTAATGACAGGTTATCGTCTCGTAATTGACTTAAAGGTATATTTAAAGATTCCTCAATTCCTTTAGCTTCGATGTAGGAATTAAGGCGTACTTCGGTAAAATTAATGGGCATGGCATACTTTACATTGTCAAAGTATTGGTCAATTTCGTCTTCAATGTCGTTGACCGCGAGGAATTGCGCATAAAAATTGCGACCAACAAAACCGAAGCGAGGACCTTTGTAATTGTCGATAATTTCTTGGATTGCGCTCGTACCAGTTTCCCGAACAGCACGGGACATGCTCCCTACTCCCTGATTGTAGGCAGTGAGCGCAAGGGGCCACGACCCCAGGACTTGATAATTGTACTCAAGCAAGTCCATAGCAGCATCAGCAGAAATATAGGGATCCATACGCTCGTCGATAATGTCATCGATTCGCATGTAACGCTGGCCTGTAGGTCTCGTAAATTGCCACATACCGGCAGCATTGGCGGGTGAATAGGCGTTTGGATTAAAGGATGATTCAACGTGCGGGAGGAGGGCTAGCTGAAGAGGCATACTCTTATCGATAAGAATGTTATTAATATAGTCTCGGTATGCTCCAGAGCGCTCTAGCCCTTCAAGGAAGGCATTAGACTGTCCTACTTGCCATCTTACATCGTTTATCGCTTGGCGCAGTCTTTGGTTTGAAACATCTTCTGGCCACAGAGCCAATATTGCCTCTTGGCTCTCGGAAAGGTTAGTTCTTTTCCCTGTTGCTAAGATGTCTAGATCATCCTTTACTCTTTGACGAAAAGTTTCGATCTCCCGACTGTTACGATTTAATGGAGCGTAAATTACAGAGAGATCTTGTGAATCATGGAGGTATCCGTGATCCGTATCTACTTCTGTGTAAACCTTCTTCCAAAAACTAATAGCTGGCTCAAGTTCAGGCGGCCTTGGGAATATCTCTGAATCGGCCTCCTGGGCAGAGGTGGCTTCTAGAGCCCAGAAGTTAGAAAGCACAGCAACGGTGAAAAAGCCCACCCTGCGATAGAGGTGTGTGGTTGCCTGAGCGAAACTAGCTTTTCTTGTATATACCATGATTACTGAAATTCAGCTTATATTAAAGCAAAACTCAAAAGAACGTTCGATATCATATAAAAATCGGCACTTGATTAGACTTTTTCAGTATCTTTCGAGAATTCGCAAATGAGTTTGGAGTTTAGAAATTTACTTTCTTACCTATAAACTTTGCTAAATTCTTGATTTAAAGTGACGATTGGAATCAATAATGTGTATCGGGCTGTTCGAGCATATCAGTCTGATAGGTTTAAATTGGCTTCAGTGTAAGGCCTCGATGTGACCAATACCGGGAAGAGAATTAACCTCAATAAATTTAGAGGAAGTAAAACATGGCGGATAAAATAGATAGATCGGTGGAACCAAAGCTCGGTCCAGGCGATAAAAAAGAAAATGATCAAAGTGATAAGAAAAAAGAGAATAAAAACGCCACAGAGTTGTCGCCAGGTGTTCGAGTTAGAGCCCGTAATAAAAAAGATGCTCAGTCTAAGAAAAAAGTATCAGCCTCGCCAAAGAAAGATAGCGTGAAAGCTGATCAGAAAAAAGAAGATAAACAGCCTCTAAAATCTCAGGTAAATCAGATTGATACATCTGGGCTAGAGATGAAACTGGAGGGTGTTGATTCCAAGATTTCAAATCTGTCGGAGGAACTGGTAAACACTGTTCGTGCGATGGAAGAAAGCGGTTCTAAATTAAACGAGCAGGAAAATAACTTTATCGAATCTATTAACGAATTCAAGATCTACAAACAAGAACAACAAAAGATATCGACAGTCGTCCTTTTATCGTCTTTTTTTGGTGTACTTGTTGCTGTTGGTTTCTTGGTTTTCGCGGTATTTAACTTTGGCTCAAAAAATGATCTCTTTGATTCTGCAAGCTCAGCATTAACAACCAGGATAACGGATATGGATGCTGGTCTAGCCAGTTTCGAGACCGCGAGAGCTCAGTTGTCTGTATTGCAAGAGCAGATTGAAGTCTTGGAGCTCCGAATTGAAGAGAGTCAAATGAGTTACGACAGTACTGAACAAGACATTCAAGGACAGCTTCTCAATTATTCCCAAGAGATGAGTCAAGAACTCGCGGATCAAACAGAAAATCTGCGGGAGAACCTTGCGCGTTTGGATGATAGGTTTTCAATTTTCAATGCTCAGATTCTTGATTTCGGTGATGTGCTTGAGGAGAGCGAAAATACGCTAGGTGAGATCGGTGAGGAGGCAAGATCTTTAAATGATTTGAGAGAGGTTATGGACGCGTTGCTAACTTTGGAGAGAGAAAGGTACTACGAGGCAATTAACGGAGAGGTTAGTCAAGGCAGGCAAACTGGTATCGGCACTGACGCATCAACATCAGAAGGCATGCCAACGTTTAATCGCTACTACAACCGCTGAGGGAGACTTTGGTAATTTAATCGCTATTTTCGGCAAAAAATGCTTTCAATACGTCTGAAGCGATTTCATCACCATGTCGTAGTTGCAGTAAATCGCAAATATCGCAGATTTCTGATTTGAAATCTTTTGCTAGTGCATCGGGAGCAATAACTCTGGGTCCGTCATCTTTATCTTGGGATTTTTTTTGTCGCTCATTATGAATCTTCGACCCGAAATTTCTTAGCTTTTCGACTCTGTTGGAGGGTAGCCAGATTCCTATCTGGCCCCGGCTAGTGAAAACTAATTTCTCAAGCTCAATTACTGTATTTTCTGCATTTGGTTGGCTGCTTATGGCAATCCCATCCTGAATGAATTTGACAAGTGCTTTTAGGAGGGCAATCCCATACCTAGGCCTAATTTCATCTAACTCAAGTGGGGTAGCTTGAGTGGTATCCTCACCAATCAAGCAGTTCCAGAGAGGTTGACCGGTTAAACCATAGAAATAAGGGTCATACTGGATTTCTACCTCTTGAGTCCTATCCCTTGGAGCAGCTAAATCGATTTTTGTGAGTAAGGAATTAGTGGCGGTCTCCAACCAATTTAGTTTGCCAAGCACGAAAAACAGAAGGCCTATAAGAATGATTCCGATAGAGACGGTGATTGTAAGTAATACTGGTATCATAGTGTTCTCATTCTGTTAGTTGTAGACGGAAGCCAAGACTAAAACTTTCTTCGGTAACCTTGCGAGTTAAGAGAATAGAAACAATTAACCCGGCTCCATTTTTCTTTCGGTATCTTCGCTTTTTGTTTCATCATCCTCTGCTGTCAAAAACTCGAGCACATCCATTTCCTTGTTAATACCTAGCTCGAAGCAAATTTTGTTTAAAATACTTTGAGCAATACTGATTGCCTTATCGCTTGCGATCGAGCAGTTCTGATACGAACAGCCGAGCTTAAAAATTTCCTCTGCATACTCCTCCGGAACAAAACTCACCACAACACCTTTGTCTGTTGAAATCAACTGGTAAGGGTCGATTAATCTTGGCGGTTCCGGGCTTTCGAGTAAGTCATCCTCTGCTAAATATCTTTCTTTCAACAAATTGTATTCTTCAGTAAGCTTTGCTGCCTCTAAAAATGTTTTCTCGATGTTCACTTTGGCTCTATTCGCCAATCTGAGCCTGAATCCCAAAGATGATTTGTTACCCATACTTTTAGTCGCTTTTTCGTAATCTAGACGACTCTGTTCTTTTAGTTCCTCGACACTCTTTTTTGAGAAAAATTTTTTAAATAGGGCCATATTTAAGCTACTTTCGCTATTTCATCTCGCAGTTCTTTCACGGTTGAGCTGAGAATTTGACTAACCCGAGATTCTTTTACGCCTATTATAGCTCCAATTTCTTTTAAGTTAAGTTCCTCCACATAATATAAGTTGAGCACGAGTTTTTTACGCTCATTCAACTTGGATATCTGCTTGGTCGCTACCTCACTGAGCTGATCATTTTCGAGGAGGGCTAGCGGGTTCTCTTTTCCGCCTACTAGCTCATCAAAAGCGTCGCCCCCATCAGATTCTAATTTATCAATTTTAAATCTATCTATGTGGGTTCTCTGCCTTTCATATTCGCTTACAGAAATATCGAGCCTATCAGCGATCTGCGAATTTTTGGGTGTAAAACCCAGTTCATTCTCCAATTCATGCTTTACCTTTTCGTGTTGCTGGCTGTTCTTAATGGCCAATCTAGAGATATCACTCAGCTTTCTAACTTCGTCAAGTATCGCTCCCTTGATCCGATTTTTCGCGTAGTCTTTAAATTCAACTCCACTGGAGCGCTCATAAGATTCAGCTGCGGACAGAAGCCCAAGCATACCTATCTGGACCATATCCTCATACTCCATAAATTGAGGAACGCGAGCCTTCAAATAGCCGGCTATTCGGTTAACTAGCGAAATATGTTCGTTAACTAATGCGTGTGTTCCGGCTAGCTGATTTTGTTTATAGTCATCTACTTGATTCAAAATATATACAGTTAACTTAAGTTGAAAAATTGTAGTTGCTTGCTCGTTTTACCGATATGTAACTTATCTAATTCATCGACAAGATCGGTAAAATCATGATAACAAGGAGTTGTTTTCCCAATAGACACTGCTGCGATGCCTTTGCTCCAGGCGGTGTCGTAATCAGGGCTTTCCGAAATTGAGCCCGCATGCGTAAGGCTCAAGCCAAGAAATTTTGCTGAAATTGCATTCATTTTATCAAATAGTATTCTTCCTTCAGATTGTGTTTTTACTCGATTGGGAAGAAAAATTATTTTTTCTACTCCGATCTTTAGCTTTAAAAGTTTGATTAATGCATAAGCGTCAGCTATCGATGAGGGTTCATTAGTGCCTATAACTATTTGATGGTGACATGCTGATAAAAAGTTCAAGACACTCTGGTCTGCGCCGGCTGAAATATCAACAATCATGATATCAAATTGACCTTGAAGAGCAGCAAAAGATTGTATTATCGAGTTCGTTTTATCCTCATCTAAAGCTAAAATCTCGTCGAAACCGTTTCCTCCACTAACTATGGAAATACCAATGTTAGTTTCTACTAAAATTTCATCGATTTCCTTGTTGCCTTCAAGTACATCTATTAGGGTCCCATTTAATTTGTTTCTTAGAGCAATATGAATATTTCCTAAACCAATATCGGCATCAAATATTAATACTCTTTTACCTTGTTGTGCGTGGAATGAAGCTAAATTAATGGCAAGGGTAGTTTTACCCACCCCACCTTTTCCGCTGGCGATGCCTATTACTTTGGTATTCTTCTCGGGCCTTGTATCAGTCATTGTATTAAGTAGATCCCGGGTTTAGTGAAGGGCACTAATTGCAGATGCCCCTATTGGCTTATTACTTTCATTGTTGATGTGCTGAGCTACATAGTCCTCCAGACTTCTTATGACGTTACTATTTGATACCTTTACCAATCCAGAGTTAAATTCTCTATTTGCCGACCCAATGGAGAGAGGGATTTTGAACCTAGACATAGCTTCTAATGCTGCCCAGGGCACTAAAGGCAAGTCCAATCTAGTCAATATTATTGACTCCCAGTTGTCAAGTTCGCAAAGCCCCCAAAAACTCTCCAAAGACGTGTCACTAGGGACTACTAAGTGCACTTGTGAATCAGAATTGATCTCCCGAATAAGAGCGATAGCTTTTTTTGCTGATGTTATTTCGAGGTCTATGATGTATACATCTTCAGGGCCTTTCAAATATAAAAGCTTAGAGAGCTCACTGATATCATTAACCGTAATAATAGGGACCTCCAAAGACTCACGTGAGGCCTGTAATTTCGCTAAACCTCCTGGATCTTCAGCTGCAAGCGAAACTATTGATACTTTATGCTCGCAGGCCGAGCGGAGCTGCGAAGCTATCTTATGTGCAACCGAAGTCTTTCCCACTCCATGACCACCGGTCAAAACATGAATTTTGCTTTTAAGCCTTATATCAGTGGGATTAGGTAAACTTTTCATCATTCCCGATCTGAGCTGAGATAGCAGTTCAGTCTCGCTATTGGGCTCATCTACTACATGGTACAATAGCTCTCGAATGTGTTTGGAAATAGGCGCGGTTTTCATTAGTTCACAGAACTGCTTCTTTAAATCATTCTTTGTTCTGGTAGGATTCGACCGATAGATTTTCTCATTCACAGTCATCTGCTTACTGGAATTCTCTTCACTTCCGGAAGAGTCAATCGATTTTGGAAGTTCTTTTAGTGCGCGTTTTACCACTTCGATATCTTTCTGTGATGCCTTGGGGCGTTCATTTAATGGAATTAGACTGCCAAGGTCTGAACTTGCCGTTTTTTGTCGGGCGACGGTGTTGTCGTGAGCGACAAAAAGGAATTCTTGTTCGTTTGACTTAACATTTCTTAATATCAAGGCGGAGGGCCCGAAACGCTCGCTTATATCTTTAATACCGTTACCAAGACCATCAGAATTGATCAGCTCAATCTTCATTATTGATTTTCCTCCTGTGATTCATCAGATACTCCTATGCGAGCAAAAACTTTAATTTTTTGATCTTCTGGAACCTCTGTGTAAGAGAGAATAGTGGTGTCGCTAAATCTTTGCTTAATCATTCGCGCGAGCCAAGGTCTTATAGGAGGCGCTACTACAATTACTGCGGGATGACCTTGATTTTCAGCTTCATCTTTTTCTTTTTTAACTGAATCAAGCAATCCCTCCGCAAGGTTAGGCTCGATCAAGACTTCACCAATTTTAGCGCTCTGTGTGATACTCGCAATGAGCATTTGTTCCAGTTTAGGATCCAACGTAATTACGTTAAGAGTGTCCCCTAGGTCTACTATTTCTTGAAGCATTAGGTGTCCGAGCTTTGGGCGAACTAATTCAGTTAGTTCATCGGCGCTTTGTGTTTTGCTGCTCTCAATTAAGAGTGTACCTAAAATGGTATGGATATCTCTGATAGAAATAGATTCGAACAAGATATTTTTAAGTACTTGCATTACTGTCGAAACAGACAATTTTTCTGGGACGAGATCTTCGACCAATTTTGGAGAGCGCGTAGCAACTTTATCTAAAATTTCTCTGGTTTCATCGTCGCCAAGTAGATCACTTGAGTTGATTCGGAGAAGGGCATTTAGATGAGTAGCAACCACGGTAGCATTATCTACGATAGTGTATCCGAGGGTTTTAGCTGCATCGGATTGACTCTGATCTATCCAATAGGCATCCAATCCAAAGGCAGGCTCCTTAGTTGGGATCCCCTCTAGCTCGGATGTAATATCGCCCGGATTTATTGCTAAATCGCGCCCTAACTCTAGTTTACCCATTCCTCGAACAGCGCCCTTTAGTAATATATTGTAGCTCATGGGCTCTAAATTTAAGTTGTCCCGTATTCGAATAGGTTGAATTAAAAAACCGAGCTCAGCTGACAACTTTTTCCTGATACCCCTAACCCTTGATAATAAAACTCCTCCATCTTGCTCGCTAACTAGAGGAATCAAACCATAACCTATTTCCAAACTGATTTGATCGACGTGCTCTATGTCTTCCCAATCGAGCTCTATGTCATCCTTTTCTGAATCCACTTCTGCTTGATCTAGCTTTACATTCGATAAAAATTCATTCTTTCTGTCTGTGAAGAAGGCGAAAATGGCGAGTCCAAACCCAGCGAAGAGGAACATGAAGTGTGGCATGCCGGGAATCACGCCAAGTATTAGCAGAATAATAGAGGTGATTTTTAAGGCATTTGGATTGGCAAGCTGGGTGCCAGCTTGATTTGTAGTCGGCTCAGATGTTGTAACTCTGGTTACGATAATTGCTGTGGACAGAGAGAGTAACAGTGACGGAATCTGTGCAACTAAGCCATCGCCAATTGTTAATAATGTATAGATTTGAGCAGCATCCTCAAAGCCGAGTTCATGTTGTGTCGTTCCTACAATTAGTCCTCCCACTATATTGATGGCCAGTATCAAGAGCCCCGCGATGGCATCCCCCCTGACAAATTTTGAAGCACCATCCATCGAGCCAAAAAAGTCCGACTCCTGAGCCACTTCCTCTCTGCGACGCAATGCGACTTCTTGATCAATAATGCCGGCATTTAGGTCTGCATCAATTGCCATTTGTTTTCCTGGCAATGCATCCAAGGTAAACCTAGCAATTACCTCTGAAGTTCTTCCGGCTCCTTTAGTCACAACAATGAAGTTAATTATCATTAGAATTATGAAGATGATGAAGCCAACAACATAATTCCCGGCTATTACAAATTCTCCGAATGATGCTATTACATTTCCTGCTGCGTCTGGTCCTTCATGTCCTCGTATGAGAACGACTCGAGTTGATGCAACGTTTAGACTCAATCTTAGTACTGTTGCCAAGAGGAGCACTAGTGGGAAAGAAGAGAATTCAAGTGGTTTATGAACATTAATCGATATCATGACAATAATCAGGCCAGCCATGATATTGAAAGTGAATAGAATATCTAATGCGATTGAGGGTAACGGAATGACGAGCATAGCCATGATCGCCAATATAACGACGGGTATAGCTATTCCCTTCGCGTCTGTAAAATTCAGCGATTGTCGCAAATCTGACACTAATGTTCCGCTCATATTACCTCAATAAAATCAATAATTTAAAAAGATTCGAGGGCATTTCCCCCGATTCTAAGTTTCGGTAAATAGAATAAAAGCAATCTGCGTGCCAGAAAAATTTCTTTGTACTACTTTAGTTGATAAAGAAGGTGGCTAATCTGTCGATTGGCGCTTTGAAGCGGTGGATATTAAGACACGAGAACGTCCAATTAATACAGAGAAAACAGATATGTTAAGCACCAGTCATCAAAAACAGATATTTTTACAGATAAGTAAATTAACCGTCTTTGCCGGGTTTTTCTTGGTTCTAGCCGGCTGCAACTGGTATATCCCCTACGAAGACGAGTACGACGGGTTAAGTGCTTTAGCCCAAGGTGGTGTAATTGAGGCCACGGGTTATTCCGTAATTCAATCACATTCTGGCAGTGAGCCCCAGCAGCGTCTGATGGCAATAAAAGCTGCAAGGCTAGATGCGTTTCGCCAGCTGGCAGAGATTGTTTACGGGACTTATATCGACTCCAATACCACCATATCAGATTTGACGATACAAGATGACGTCTATAGAGCCAGAGTAGAGGGTGTCATCTACGGTGCTGAATTGGTGAAAATTGAACCGATCTCTAATGACACGTATGCGGTTACATTAGGTTTACCACGAGCGATGGTAAACGATTTGAGACTCTTGTATATGAGACTAGTTTCGAGCAACTAGAAGACTGGGTGCAATTTATGAAATTTGGTTTAACCATGATTGCTAGTCTGTTTGGACTAGTGCAATCTGTGTTTTCAGCGGAAACATCGTTCAGTGAGCTAACGCTTGTCCGGCAAGCCCTAGCAGATGCAGCTCTTGAAAAAGGGGTTTCTGTAGTCTCGAGCGCATATGTGGACGAAGATGGTGAGCTTGTTGAATCATCATTTTATCGAAGCGGGGCTACCTTACGCGGAATTAGAATGCCTCAATACTTCGAGGCTGATCCCTACGATGCTCAAGTTCTATTCTCTGATACAGCTTTAAATGTAAGCTTAAGCTGTCGAGATTTAGCCCCCCACAAGTACCGAAAAGCCATAGGCATAGATACAAATGGAGTTGTGTTCGGTAATGAGTTAGATCACAAATTTTCCGATACCATTCGTGCGTTTAAGTCAGAAATAGAAATGTCAGCTACTTCGGCTGTTGCTGAAAATTCAAATTACTACGTGCTACCGGTGAGCAATCGAGCGGAGATGGACGACCATAGGTACTATACTGCACTGTCACCAAGGTCTAACTCTGCTGACGCTAGAAATACCAACTTCATGATCCATGCAGAAATTTTGAATTTGCATGCTGTTAGGTATTCACCCGAGAAGTTTTATAAGGGTGGGCTCAACGGGTCTAAAAATATACAGAAATTTATAAAAAACGGGTTTAAGCGCGCATTGAGCCCCTATCAGAAACTCGAGACCATTTCAGAGTCATCCTTCAATTTCGAATTAGTTGTTTCTCTTGCCCGAAGCGGCAGTTTAGGATCGGCGGAACAAATTATCGCGCAAGAGTCCGTTAAACTAAGGTATGACAGAGACTCGGATGTTGTTATTTTACGGGAACCTTTCCTCGACGGGCTTAAGCGTTTGATTCCGATCATTAACGAGGAAAATCTTTCCTCTAATGAAGTGCCTGCAACTGCTCGGGATCTTTCCATTATAAGCCAAGTTTTTAAATCTGTTTTAGAGCAGGCTGCCGACCAAATAAATTGCGAGGTTGAAATGTTGAGAACTTATGAGCCCTCGGTATCAACAAACGACAGAGTTACGCTAAATCACGGGTTACTTGCCGGCATCAACATAGGTGATCGTTTTTTACTGAGTGAATCTGACTTTATATCAGGAATAAATCCAGTTTCGTCGACTCAGTTGGAGAACTTATCGATCGCCGAGGTTACTCAAACATCAGAATACAGTTCCGAGCTTAGAATAGTTGAAGGTTCGCGTCAGGATTTATACTCTCTGAGCGCAGTTCCTTTTTAGTTAATGGAGTGATCATATGAAGAGTATTTTTAAGCGTTTGTGCATCTGCTTGAGCTTGTCCCTTTTGCCTGGACTGAATTTTGGCGCTTCGGCCGAATTGGATAGGGCCTTAGATATTTTATTGAGGGATTATAACCTTGATGATTATTTGGAAGTCATGGATGAGAGTTCGCTAAATCAGAGTGGATTCTATATCGTCCAGGCAGGCGACACTCTTGATGAGATCATCATGAAGCTTGTTGGCGAGACTCCAATCAGAAATAGGATATTACGTGATGCATTTGTTCAGGCCAATCCGAACAGTTTTAGGAATAGAAATCCAAATTATATGTTGGCAGGTGTCAGACTCAGGGTGCCAGATGCAGGAGACATTCTTGAACTCCTCTTTGATATGAATTCTCCAACAATGAGAAGTGTTAACCAATCGAGGGATAA